>Ga0315273_10002934_pt1 | contig 20402 bp, 16 predicted proteins | sample YL17G02_0_MG_FD_205753 | JGI IMG/M metagenome (GOLD analysis project Ga0315273, IMG submission 205753) | Sediment microbial communities from Yellowstone Lake, YNP, Wyoming, USA - YL17G02_0 | ecosystem: Environmental > Aquatic > Freshwater > Lake > Sediment | place: USA: Wyoming | collected... | reverse complement strand
TGGCTTGTACTACTACGCGTCGCGATCGCCCCCGTCGATTCGAGTGCCCGGTCGATCGTGACTGCCCCGGCAGAATCCCTCCGGGTGACCACCAGCGGGCCGCAGACCGGGCCGGTCGTTGTCATCATCCCCGGCATCGTCAGCCCGGCCTACGCGTTCCGCCGGGTACTGCCCCCGCTGGCGGCCGCAGGAATCCGGGCAGTGGTAATCGAGCCGCTGGGTTTCGGCGAGTCCTCCCGCCCGGGGCGCGCCGACTACTCCCACACGGCGCAGGCGGAGCGGGTCGCCGCGGTCATGGACAGCCTGCAGCTGTCGCAGGCCGTCGTGATGGGCCAGGCGGTGGGGGCACCTATCGCGCTCCGACTAGCCCTGGCTCGGCCCGACTTGATCGCCCGGCTACTCCTGATCGACGAGGGCGCCGTGGAAAACTCCGCCGTGGCGGGCGTGGACAAGGCGCTCAAGTACGCCTTCATCGTCAAGCTGTTCGCGGGGCGAGGGCGCCTGAAGAAGGAGCTTCGCAAGGGCCTGATCGCGTGCTCCGGGGACACCACCTGGGTCACCAACGAGGTACTAGAGGGCTACACCCGGGGCCCCGCGGGCGACGTGGGCGCCCTGCTCCGGGGACTCAAGGGAATGCAGAGATCGGTGGAGCCGGATTCCCTGACCCCGCGGCTCAACCTCATCCGGGTCCCGGTCCGGCTCCTCGTGGGCGGGGCGCCACACAAGAGCGGCATCGCGTCCAAACGGATTCGAGACCTCCAGGAGCGAGTGCCGATCTTCAGCATGGAGACCATCCCCGGGGCAGGCCTGCACATCCATGAGGAGCAGCCCGCGGTGATCGTCTCCGAGCTGCTCCGCCTCGCCCAGAAGCAGCGGCCGTGAGCCGCAATACCCCCACGCTCATCGCCACCACCCTCCAGCCCCCGCGTGGACAGGCCTGGCACGGCGGGGACCGACGCCGCGCGGGGTGAGCGCCGCGGACGCGCATCGCGTGCCGGGACCGAAACGGCACAGCATCTGGACTCTCGCCTCCATTTCGCCTATTGGAGATACGCCGTGCGGCGGCGCCTCGAGGGCGGCGAGGGCGCCCGATTCCCCCGGCGCCCGGCCAACTGGCCCGCAGTTCCGGCGCACACCGACGAAGCGGCCTGGAACGACCCGGAGGTTCATCATCATCTCGCCGTTGAAGGCGAGGTTCGTGATGGTCAGGTACGATTGGAATGCGCCATAGAGCAGCGCAGCGATCACCCCAGTGAGCGGCGTGAAGAGCTGGCGACCCAGCAGGAAGAGGAGCGCCATCGTGGCGAGGGTCCAGCCGAGTGCCGCCAGGTGAACCACCGGCCAGTTGGGATAGCCGGCGACGCGGAACACAGCCCAGAAGATGCCGTAGAGCAGCGGTGGCTTTCGGTCGACCGCATCGCGGTAGGGTAGGCCGCCGTGGAGCATCTCGTTGGCGACCACCGCGTAATACGCCTCATCGCTGAGGGCACGGGGGTGGGCCACGGCCGGCAGGCGCGTCACGGCGATCAGGACGAGGATCGCGAGCACGAGCTGTTTGCTTGAGAAGCGCTGCAGAGACGAGCGGTCCAGCCGACCTCAGTGCCGGATTGCCCCCCAGTCGCCGCAGGGTGACATTTCGGTCCATGTTCTTCCCTTGGCTTGCGCTACTGCCCGTCGCGATCGCCCCCGTCGATTCGACTGTCCGGTCGATCGTGGCCGCCCCGGCAGAATCCCTCCGGGTGACCACCAGCGGGCCGGAGACCGGGCCGGTCGTTGTCATCATCCCCGGCATCGTCAGTCCGGCCTACGCGTTCCGCCACGTACTCCCCCCGCTGGCGGCCGAGGGGATCCGGACCGTCGTGATCGAGCCGCTCGGATTCGGCCAATCATCGCGACCCGGTGACGCCAGTTACTCCTTCACCTCCCAGGCAATCCGGGTCGCGGCGGTCATGGACTCGCTTGGCGCGGGACACGCCGTGGTGCTGGGGCATGTGGCCGGCGCGGCCATCGCGCTCCGGCTCGCCCTGCTGCGGCCCGACCTGGTGGCACGACTGCTCTTGGTCGAAGGGGGAGCGGCCGAGAGCGCCGCCGTGCCGACGGTGAGAAAGGTGCTGAAGTTCGCGCCCCTGGTACGGATCTTCTCCGGGCGGGGACGGGTCCGGAAGGAGGTGCGCAAGGGCCTCGTTAGCAGCTCGGGGGATACCACCTGGGTCACCGATTCGGTGGTTGGGTACTACACCGAGGGGCAGGCGGGAGATGTCAGCGCGCTACTGCGCGCCTTTCGCGGCATGCAGCGGGCGGTTGAGCCCGACTCGCTCGTGCCGCAACTGCATTCGGTGGCAATGCCGGTGCGCCTCCTCCTTGGCGCTGCGCCTCACAACACCGGGATGGGCCAGAATCGGATCCGAGAGCTGGAAGACCATCTCCCCGCCCTAACCATCGATTCGATCGCCGGAGCCGGCATGCATATCAACGAGGAGCAACCCCAGGTGATTGTCGCGGCGCTCGAACGGGAAGTGCAAGAGGATCACCGTGACGCAGAGTGCACTGGCCCTCATCCAACGCACGATTGACCCACCGCATGGCCGGGCCTGGCACGGCGGACCGACGCCGCTCGGCGCGCTGCGCGGGGTGAGCGCGGCAGACGCGCGTCGTGTCCCAGGACCGAAGCGGCACAGCATCTGGGCCCTCGCCCTCCATATCGCCTATTGGAAGTACGCCGTGCGGCGGCGGCTCGAGGGCGGCGAGGGCGCCCGATTCCCCCGGAGCCCGGCCGACTGGCCGGCGGTTCCGCCACGCGCCGACGAAGCGGCGTGGAAGGCGGACCGCGCGCTACTTGAGGCGGAGCACCGGCGGCTGATCGAGACGATCGCGAAGTTCCCGCCGGCCAAGCTCAATCGCCGCCCGCCGGGAGGAAGGAAGTGGACCTATGCCGAGCTGATCATTGGCGTCCTGGTCCATGATGCCTATCACACGGGCCAGATTCAGCTGCTGAAACGGTTGCTGCGACGGTGATCCCGGGTGGAGGCCGCCTCGGCGCCGCCCCCTACCAGGCAATCACCGCCACACTGTCGATCACCCGCGCCGGGACCACGCCACTGGTCCGGAGCGCCTCCTCCCGGAATTTTCCCGTCCGCACCAGCCAGGCCGGGATTCCCACCCGCTGGGCTCCCTGGATGTCCGACCAGAGGTCGTCGCCGACCATCACTGCGGCCTCGGGGGAGACCCCGAGACTACCGAGCGCGGCCTGAAAGAAGGCGGCGCTGGGCTTGCCCACGAGGGTCGCGGCTTTGCCCGTGGCATACTCGAGCGCCGCCACGAAAGGACCAGCGTCGAGGGTGAGCTGACCCCGCCGCTGGAAATAGCGGTCCCGCGACAGGGCGACCATCTCTGCTCCAGCGGTCACCGCCAGGAACGCCTGCTGCAACCGCGCGAAGGTCCATTGCTCACCGAGATCCCCGAGGAGGACCGCATCGGGAGTGTCCTCCGAGATGAGTTCGAGTCCGACGAGATCGGCCTCGGCCGCCTGGGGAACGAACGGCAGCACCCGCCGGAGGCCACGCGCCTGACAATAGGCGACGGCGGCGCTGGCCGGAGTGAGGATCTCCTCGAGCCGGACATCATACCCGTACCGGAGCAGCCGATCGAGCAATCCGGCGCGGGGGCGCGTGGTGGTGTTGGTCAGGCAGCGGAAGGGGATGTTCTCGGCGCGGAGCCGCGCCACGGCTGCCGTTCCCCCGGCAACCGCGCCGACATCGGTATAGAGAGTTCCGTCGAGATCGAGCAGCAAGGCCGGGTGCATAGCCCAATTCTGGGGCCGGCCGCAAGAAAGGTCCAGCGTTCCCCTACGGGCTGCACCGGGCCCGTGGGCGTCGTCGCATCACTCTCCGTCGGGCATCAGTAGCGGCCCAGGTAGCTCCGGATCTCCCACTCGGTGACTTCGCGGTTGAAGAGTGCGACCTCTTCCCGCTTGGCCTCGAGAAAACGCTCGGTCAGGTGCTCGCCCAGCGCGGCCTTGATGACATCGTCCTTCTCAAAACGGTCGAGCGCCTCGTGCAGGTCACGAGGCAGGTCGTCGATCTGGTATTTCCGGCGGTCTCGGTAGCTCATCCGGAAAATGTTCCGATTGACCGGCTCCCGGCATTCGAGTTTCTGCTCGACACCATCGAGGCCGGCCGCCAGCTGCACGGTCAGTGAGAGATAGGGATTAGCCGAGGGATCGGGCATGCGGAGCTCGCAGCGGGTGCCATCCTCGCGCCGCTCCGGAATGCGCACCAGGGGGGAACGGTTCCGCATGCTCCATGCGACGTTGACCGGCGCCTCGTAGCCAGGCACCAGCCGCTTGTAGCTGTTGATCAGCGGATTGGTGATCGCGCAGAAACCACGCGCGTGCAGCAGCAGTCCCTCGACGTACGACAGCGCCACCCGCGAGAGCTGATGCTCCGTCTTGGGGTCGAAGAACGCGTTCGCCTTCCCCTTGAAGAGGCTCTGGTGGGTGTGCATGCCGCTGCCGGCCTGGCCTAGAATCGGCTTGGGCATGAACGAGGCGACGAAGCCATGGCGGTTGGCAAGGCTGCGGACCACAAACTTGAAGGTCGCGATGTTGTCCGCGGTCGTGAGGGCGTCGGCGTAACGGAAGTCGACCTCGTGCTGCCCCGGGGCCACCTCATGGTGGGCGGCCTCAACCTCGAAGCCCATGAACTCGAGGTCCTGCACAATCAGCCGCCGGAGTTCCTCGCCCTTGTCCACCGGCGTGAGGTCGAAATAGCTGCCGGCATCGTGGGTCACGGTCGACGGGTTTCCCTGCGCGTCGCGCTCGAAGAGAAAGAACTCGACCTCGCACCCGGCCATCATGGAGTAGCCCATGGCGCGGGCCCGCTCGATCTGCCGCTTGAGCGTAAGGCGGGGACAGCCGGGAAACGGCCGGTGCTCGGGGGTGTGGATATCGCAGAGCAGCCGTGCCACCCGGCCGCCCTCGTCATCGAATGGCAGAACGCGGAAAGTGTCGAGATCGGGAGCGAGGAGCATGTCGCTCTCCTCGATCCGCACGAACCCTTCGATCGAGGAGCCGTCGAACATGATGTCGCCGTCCAACGCCTTCTCGAACTGGCTCCTGGGTACCTCGACGTTCTTGTTGATGCCGAGGATGTCCGTGAATTGCAGCCGCAGGAAGTCCACCTGGAACTGGGCCGCCACCTTCAGGATTTCGGCCTTAGTGGCGCCGGAGAAGTGGCGGGGGAAATCGCTGATGGGAGGTCGGGTCAGGCGAGGCTCTCCAGAATCTTCCACAGCTCGATGGGACTAAACTCGTTGAAGCGCTGGTTGATGTCGTGCTCGGTCCACTCCCGGAAGATCCACCCGGTGCTCTTGTGCCGGGTGCCCTCCACGAAATGGAGCCGCCCATGCGCCATGGAACCGGCGACCCGGGTCTCCAGATAGACGCTCCAGCGCGTCTGGCTCCGGGCGAGGTCGCCCAGATGTCGGGCCTGGGGCGCTTCGGGAAGGGAAACCGGCGGTGGTTGCTGCGGTTGGGCCATGGATCCTCCGCGTTACATGGACGCTAACGACAGGCGGCGGGGGGGACAAGGCGGCAGGGTGGCTCGGCGGCTCGGCTGGTCGGATAAAGATGTGCGACGTGCCGTCCTGCCGTCTTACCGTCGCACCGTCTAGATTCCCGACCCCATGACTACTCCTACATCCTGCCCTGCCTGCTACGCCGTGCTCGCGACCGAGGCCCGCTACTGTCACCGCTGCGGTCGCGCGGTGGTCGAGGGCGGCAGCCGCGAGCGCACTCCCTGGATCATCGCCTGGATCCTGGTCGCCGTCGCCCTCGGTGGGATCGCCTATTTCGTGCTGACCAAGGACGCCGCACAGAGCCGCCCCGAAATGGCCAACACCGGGGCATCGGGCCCGGCCGCGAGCTCCGGGGCCCCGCCGGACATCAGCCAGATGACCCCGCGCGAGCGCTTCCTGCGTCTCCAAGACCGCATCATGGCGGCAACACAGCAGGGTGATTCGGCGACGGCCCGGCGCTTTGCGCCGATGGCGATTCAGGCCTACGGCATGCTCGACAGCTATGACCCCGACGTGCGCTACCATGCCGGGGCGATGCACATCCAGTTGGGCCAATATAGGGAAGCCCTCGCCCTCGCGGACACCATCCAGGCGGAAGCCAAAGACCACCTTTTCGGAGACCTTCTCCGGGCGGACGCAGCTCAGGCCAAGGGCGACCAGGCACTGCTCAGGAGGAGCCGGCGGGCCTTCCTGGACCATTACGACGGCCAGATGGCCGCGGGGCGGACTGAATACCAGGAGCACCGCGCTCTACTCGACGACTTCAGAAGCCAGGCACAAGAACAATAGTGCCGGCACTCGGCACTCCCACCGTACCTCTCCATGACGCAAACGATCCACGTCGCCCACTCTCCCGATTCCGACGACGCATTCATGTTCTACGCCCTCGCCGAGGGGAAGATCCACACCGGCGAGCTCCGGTACGTGCACGAGTTGTCCGACATCGAGTCTCTCAACCGGCGGGCCCTCACCGGCGACTTGGAGGTAACCGCGGTCTCGATCCATGCCTACGCCTACCTGGCCGACCGCTACGCGCTGCTGAACAGCGGGTCCTCGATGGGGGATCGATACGGCCCCAGATTGGTGGGGCGGACGCCGCCCCCCGGTGACCCAGATACTCGAGGCGCCGAGCGCCGAGCCACCGCGGGCAAACGGATCGCCGTGCCCGGTAAGCTGACGACCGCCTACCTGGCCCTGAAGCTCTATCAGCCGGACTTCGAGGAAGTCGTGGTACCGTTCGACCAGATCGAGGCGCGAGTGCTCGCCGGCGAAGTGGACCTCGGGCTCCTCATCCATGAAGGGCAGCTCACCTATCAAGACGAGGGGCTGCATCTCTGGGCCGACCTAGGCGAGTGGTGGTTCGGCGAGACCGGGCTGCCGCTCCCCCTCGGCGGCAACGTGGTTCGCCGCGACCTCGGACCGGCTGTCGTGGCCCAAGTGGCGCGGGACCTCAAGGCCAGCATCGTCTACGCGCTGGAGCACCGGGCCCCCGCGTTGGAGCACGCCAAACGCTTCAACCGCGGCATCGGCGAGGAAAGGACCGACCGGTTCGTCGCCATGTACGTGAACCAATGGACGGTGGACTACGGCGAGCGCGGCCGTCAGGCTGTGCGGGAGTTGCTCCGGCGCGGGCACGAGGCGGGAGTCATCCCGCATCCGGTGAAGGTGGAATTCGTAGGTTAGTACCGAGTACTGCGTACCCCCTACCGTTGCCTGTCACCCGAAGCCCAGCCCCCCGGTACGCGGGACTTTCTTCCCCCTCCCTATGGAATCCCCGCCACAATTGTTATAATCTTCTGTTCCATAGGGTTAGCCTTTCCAAAGCCGAGTTCAACCCGGAGCCCCGGTGCCGCTGGCCGATGTCCCGATCAGCGTCCTCGTCGTTGACGACGAGGAGCCGATTCGGAACGCACTGAAGAAGTTTCTCACCCAGCAGGGGTACGACGTCGTCACGGCGGCGTCGGGGGATGAGGCACTCCGGGTGTTGCAGCGGCAGAAGCTCTCGATCATGCTGCTCGACGTCCGGATGCCCGGCAAGAGCGGGATCGACCTCGTGCCCCAGGTCCTCGAGGTTGAGCCGAGCATCGCGATCCTGATGCTCACCGCGGTCAACGACGCCACCACCGCGGCGCTCTGCATGCAGCGTGGTGCGATGGACTATCTCACCAAGCCGATCGATCTCTCCGATCTCGCCCGCGCCATCCTCCGGGCCATCCGGCGCCGGGACAGCCAGATCGAGCAGGCCAATCTCAACCAGTGGCTCAAGGAAGAGGTGGCGGTGCGCACCGCCGAGCTTCGCCGCGAGCGCGCCAAGCTGGAGCGGCTGTCGGTGGCGACGCTGGAGGCACTGGTGAACGCCCTGGAGGCCAAGGACCCCTTCATCCGCGGGCACAGCGCCCGGGTCGCTGACATGGGGGCAATGATCGCGTCGGAGCTGGGCCTGCCCGACGAGGAGGTCGAGCAGGTCCGCATGGCTGGGCGGCTGCACGACATCGGTAAGATCGGCATCCGGGAAGAGATCCTCACCAAAGAGGGTCCGCTGACCGCGGAGGAGTACGAGCAGGTGAAGATGCACGTGGTGGTCGGCTCCCAGATTCTCGCGCCGCTGGCCCACCTGGGCGACATCATCGCCTTCGTGCGTAGCCACCACGAGCGCTGGGACGGGCAAGGCTACCCCGACCGGCTCAGGTCGGAGGAGATCCCGCAGGGGGCCCGGATTCTCGGCGCGGCCGAGATCTACGACGCCCTGACCACCGCCCGGCCGTACCAGGAGAAGATGCCGCCGGAGGTAGCGGTGGAGCGGATGCGGGATCTCGCCGGGAGTGTGCTGGATCCGGCGGTGTACCGGGCGCTGGAGGCGGCGGTCCGCCGCCGGCAGGCGCTGGTCTTCCTCGATGATGCCCGGACCTGAGAATAGGTCCGTTCCGCCAGCCATATCGCAGAAGGCCGCTCTCTGGGGGCGGCCTTCTGTCCTTTTTGTGATGTGGAAGACAGCGCGTAACCCGATTCCCCACAATGATTAAGGACGACACGGATCAGCGCCATTTCCCCGGACGAAGGCCCGGCATGCTGGTTGCCCGAAAGCACTCCCATGCCACCGTTCTTGGGGTCACAATGCCCAGGCTCCAGAGCCTTCAGATCTGCCACCGGCCCAAGGCCGATCCCCAGACCCCCGGAGGGAGGAGCATTGCGGCTCCGAGCACTGGCCAGCCCGCCGCTGGAGCCCGCGCTTGCGGCGTCGGGCCCGGCACTTTCCTGGCGCACCCGGTGGATCTTCGGAGTCCGCAGGGACAGCTCGCACCGCTGAGGGAGCCTGCGTGACGCTGCTCCGGGTCGTCCTGATCTTCGCCGCGGCCGTTCTGGCTATTGGCGTCTTCGCCGTCATCGCCTGGATGGTCTACGCCGCCTGGCTGACTCGCGTCGAGCGGCGCCTGGCGCGGCGCAAGGGGCTGTATCGCGACACCGTCACCGGGCTGGCCCAGCGGGAGCGAGTGCTGCTCGAGCCGGAGATCCGCCAGCTGCAGACCCTGCGCGACTTCGAAGCGCTGGAAGCCCTGCTCGAGGAGCAGGCCCGCGGCTTCACCGAACGGCCCGGATGGCTGCTCGACACCTACGATCGGCTGGGATTAGTCGACAAGTACATCGAGCGACTCCGCAACGCCAAGCAGTGGCGGGAGCGGGCCTTCGCCGCCGAGCTGCTGGGCCGGGTCGGCAACGCCAAGGCGGTGCCCGCCCTGCTGGAGACCATTCAGGCCACCCGCAACGAGGACGCCGACGTCCGCGAGATCGCCCTCCGGGCCCTCGCCAGGATCGGCGATACCCGGGCCGTCGAGCCGCTGATCGACGCGCTCAAGCTGGCGGAAAACTGGCTCGCCCCGCGGATTGCCGACATCCTGGTGCGCCACGGGGATCCAGTCATCGACCCCATCATCCGATTCCTCCAGGAGCAGGAGCGCCACCCGGCGCGGGCCTGGGCCGCGAACATCCTGGGCGAGCTCAAGGCCCAGCGGGCCTTCCCGATGCTGGTGACGTCGCTCAAGGATCTCGACGACGAGGTCCGTGCCAAGTCGGCCGGCGCACTCGGCAAGCTCGGTGACCGACGCGCGGTCACCTACCTCCTGGATCATCTCCTCTCCGATCCCGCTCCGTTCGTCCGTGCCCGCATCGCGGGCGCGCTGGGGCAGTTCGCCGACAGCGAAGTCATCAACCGGCTGGTCCGGGCCCTGGGCGATCCTGCCTGGTGGGTCCGGATGCGAAGCGTCGAAGCGCTGGAGCAGATCGGCCCCGCGGCCGAGGCGCCGCTCATGGTGGCGCTGGACGACCCCGACCCCGAGATCCGCATCCGCGCCGCCACGGCGCTCGAGCGGCTCGGCGTCCCCGCCGGCCTGGTCCGCGCCATCGAACTCGACGAGGCCACGCCGGACACCGAGGCAATGCTGACCAAGTTCGGGGTGGCGGGTGCCCGTGAGCTACTCGCCGAGCACCTGGGCCATCAGGAGCCGCGGGTGCGGCGGGCCATGATCGGTGCGATCCGCCGGGCCGACCGGAAGGACCTCGCCCTGGAACTGATCGAGTGCGTCCAGCAGGACACCGACCCCACGGTCCGGGCCGAGGGCCTGGAGGCGCTGCATGACCTGGGCGCGCGAGAAGCGGTGCCCGTGGCGCTCGACGCGCTCGGCGATGGCACCGAGCAGGTGCGCGCCGCGGCCACCGCGCTGCTGGGAGAACTCGGCGGTCGCGAACTCGCCAGCGTGATTCAGGCGCGGTGCACCGATCAGGAGCCGCTGGTGCGGGCCGCGGCCGCCCGGGCGCTGGGCCTGATCGGTGCGACCGGCGCCGAGCGTGAGTTCGGCCGCCTGCTCCGCGATCCGGACCCACGGGTGCGCGCGGCCGCGGCCGAGGGCACCGCCCACGCCGGCTGGAAGGGGGCCGCCGCCTCGCTGCTCGAGCTGCTTACCGATTCGCACGAACCGGTGCGGATCGCGGCCGCACGTGCGCTCGGCGAGCTCGCAGAGGCGAGTGCGGTGGCGCCGCTGATTCAGGCCTATCGGAATGCCGGGCCGGAGTTCGCCGACGCGATCACCGGCGCGGTGGCCCGCATCGACCGCGAGGCGCTGGGCGAGGTTATCGACATCCTGCTGGAGCGCGACGACGCGCCGAGCCGGGCCCGGCTGGTCCGCACCCTCGGCGGGCTCCGCGCTCCCCAGCCGATCCGGCTGCTCGAATCCCTGTTCCGCGATCGCGCGCCTGAGGTGCGGACTGCGGCGGCGGAGGTGCTGAGCCGCTTTCCGGCCGAGATGACACCGGCCCTGCTCCTCCAAGGACTGGCGGACCCGGACGAGGCGGTGCGCGCCGCAGCGGTGGACGGCCTGGTGCGGCTCGGCCACGAGGCGGCTGCGGCGCGAGTCCTCCTACTGCTCCGGGAGGACCCCTCACCCCTGGTCCGCGAGCGCGCGGCGCTCGCCACCGGGCTGTTCCGGCCCGCGGGGGGCGAGGTCCAGTTGCTCGCCACGTGCCAGCCAACCGAGTCCCTGGCAGTTCGAGCAGCGGCCCTGCTGGCCATCGGCGCCTACGACCAGGAGAGCCTCGTCGCCCGGGTCGTCGAGATGGCCGATGAACATGAGCTGCGCGAGGTGCTGCGCGAGCGGCTCAAGCAGGATGCAGAATTCCGGCTGCTCGGACTCCGGCTTCGGGAGGCTCGGCATGTCGAGCTCCGCGCCCTCGGGAGCAGTACCCGGGAGCAGATGGAGCAGACCCTCGCCGACGGCATGCGCGGCGTGCTCTCACCCGAGCAGCGGGTGCGGCTGGTCGCCGGGCTGCGCGCGTTTCAGGGCGAGCGGAGCCGTTCCGCCCTCCTCGCCGTGGTTCGAAACGATCCGAGCCCCGACGTGCGCGCCGCGGCGCTCACAGCGGTGGGTGGGATGCTCGACATCGACGAGCTGCACCTGACCGCGGGCCGGGCTCTGGCCGACCCCTATCAGGCGGTGCGCCACGCCGCAGTGGCGCTATTCCAGCGGCTCGCTCCCGAGAAGGGCCTGCCTGATCTGCTCCGGCTGCTGCAGTCCGAGGAGGACCCGGTTGTGCTCCGAGCGGTGGCCCAGCAGGCGGAGGCGGCCTTCCCCGCCTTCCTCGATCTAGCGCTGGCGCTGAACCGGGACGGTCAGGAGGCGATCCTGCTGACCCGCGTCGCCCGGCACATGCATCACCCGGAGTTGCGCCGAGTGCTTTCGGTCATGGGTCGAAGCCGGGCCGCGTCGGTGCGCCAAGCCGTCGCCGAGCTGTGGGCCGCCCGACCCGACCTGCTCGATGAGGGGGCGTTGGAGGTGATGACCGTCGATCCGACGGTCGCGGTCCGTCGCGCCGCCGTGGCAGCATGGGGCGCGGCGCGGAAGCACCATCGGCTCGCCGGCATGCTCGGGGATCCAGATCCCGGTGTGCGCCAGGACATCGCCCGGGCCCACCTCGATGCGCCGGACACCCAAGCGCTGGAGCCGCTGTTCCTCGATCCGGACGAGATGGTCCGCGCCGTCCTGTTCGTCACCCGGCTCCTCCGGGGCGAGGGGAGCGAGCCGCCGGCCAGCTCGGCGATCTCCCGCTCGGCGGCCGCGACCGCCGTCCGCCTCGCCATGTCGGTGGACACCCTCAGGGACATCGCACGGACCGAGCGGGATCCTGCCCGCCGGCTCCCCGCCGCGCTGGCGCTGGCCATTCTTGGGGACGATGGCGCCCACGCTGTGATGCGGGCCGACCCGATCTGGGCGGTCCGCGATCGGGTCGGCCACATGCTTGCCGCGTGGCGTGAACCCCCGGACGCCCGGCACACCGCATGAGAGTCGAGCAGTTCACGGTCATCGCGTCGGCCATCGGGCTGGTATTCCAGCCGCTGTTCCTGGGCTATTTCCTCCTGTACAACGGTTACCTGCTGCTGCTGATCGCGCTCTCGGCCCGCCAGATCCGGCGGCGAGTGGCCGGGCACTTCATCGAGGACCTCGACCTGATCGATGAGAGCGACTACACCAAGCCGCTCACGATGATCGTGCCCGCCTTCAACGAGGAGGTGACGATCGTCGACAGTGTTACCAACCTCATTCACTGCGATTACCCCCGGTTCGAGGTCGTAGTGGTCAATGACGGCTCGAGCGATCACACCCTTGAGGTCCTCAAGCAGGCCTTCCGGCTGCGGCGCACCGACCTGCCCTACCGTGATGCCATCGGTACCGCTCGGGTGCGCGCGATGTTCGTCGCCACGATTCCGCTGCCGCCGAACGTTTCTCAACTAATGGTCCTGGACAAGGAGAACGCCGGGAAGGCCGACGCGCTAAACGCCGGCATCAACGCCTCGACAGCGCCCTACTTCGTGAGCCTCGACGCCGACAGCATCCTGGACCAGCGCGCGCTCAAGGAGCTGATGCGCATGGTACAGGAGGATCCCCGAATCGTCGCCGTCGGCGGCCAAGTGGCGATCGCCAACGGCTGCACGATCCGGGGCGGGCGGGTGGTGAGCGTCGGCCTCCCTACCCACCCCTGGTCGCGGTTCCAGATGGTGGAGTATCTCCGCTCCTTTACCACCGGCCGGACCGGACTGGACCGGCTCGACTCGATCCTCATCCTCTCGGGGGTGTTCGCGGTCTTCGAGAAGGAGACGGTGATCCGGGCAGGCGGCTACCTGACGCCGCTGGTCCAGCATCGACTGGTGGCCGAGTATGTCGGGGGGACCGCCGGGACGGTCTGCGAGGATATGGAGATCGTGGTCCGGCTGCACCGATTCGTGCGCGACAAGCTGCGCCACCGGCGCATCGCTTTCCTGCCGCACCCGGTGGCGTGGACCGAGGTGCCGGAGAAGCTCGAGTCGCTCCGCAAGCAGCGGGGTCGCTGGTACCGGGGGCTCCGGGAGTCACTTTTCTACCATCGTGACATGATGTTCCGGTTCAAGTACGGACGCATCGGCTGGTTCGCGCTGCCCTCGTTCTGGCTGTTCGAGTACTACGGACCGGTGCTCGAGGCCCTCGGTTACGTGTTCATCATCACGTTCGTGATCATGGAACGCATCGTCGGCGTCCCGCTTCTCAACGAGCAGTACGCCGTCGCCTTCCTGCTGGCCTCACTCGGCTGGGGCACGCTGGTGAACGTCTTTGCCGTCCTAGTCGGGGCCTGGCGGTTCCGCTACGGCCTGGCCGACCGGCTGCAGCGCGGGCTGCTGCCCTTCAACCGGCGGCGCGATGTCCTGATTTTGCTGGGCTACGCCGTCCTGGAAAACTTCTTCTGGCGCTACCTCACGCTCTACTGGCGGCTGCGCGGGTTGTGGGATGCGTGGCGGGGAAAGAGCGGCTGGGAGAAGTTCGCGCGGCAGGGATTCCAGAAACACCCGGAGGCCGAGCGTGCCGCCTGACCATCGGGGCTTCCGGATCCTCGTCGTGGACGACGACCCCGACCATGCGCGCCTGCTCGCCACCGTGGTGGAGCAAGCCGGGTTCGCGGCCCCGCAGATCGCCGGCAGCGCCCGGGAGGCGCTGCAACTGGCCGAAACCGTCGACCTGGTCCTGCTCGACTACCAGCTCCCCGACTGCGACGGCCTGAGCCTCCTCCCGGCGCTGCGGGCGATGCCGGGGCAGCCGGCAGTCATCATGGTGACCGGCCACGGCGATGAGGCGCTGGCCGCCAGCGCCCTCCGGGCCGGTGCCCACGACTACCTGATCAAGGACGCCTCACTGCCGGGCCTCCTGCCGGAGGTGGTCGAGCACGCCCGCCGCAATCGCGCGCTGCAGGAGGCGCTGGCGGCCGCGGAGCGCGACCTGGTCCACGCCGAACGGCTCGCGGCGATCGGGCAACTCGCGGTCACGGTCTCGCACAACGTGAACAACCCGCTCATGGCGGCCTTCGCCGAGACCGAGCTGCTGCTCGCCGACCGGAGCCTCTCCCCGGAACAGCGGAGCGCTGCGGCCTCGATCAGGGAAGCGCTGCTGCGGATCACCGAGATCCTGCAGCGGGTCAGCAACCTTCGCCATGACCAAGTCACCGAATATCCTGGCGGCCTCGAGATGATTGATCTTTCCCGCCGCACCCGCGCGACCCCGGTCAATGCGGGTGACGCCCTGGTCTGGCTGGCGGACGAGAGCCTCACCCGGGTGGTGCGCTCGCTGCTCAAACACGCAGGGTTCAAAGTCGAGCGCCCCGCCGACCTGGGCACGCTCACCCGGCGCGCCGGTGACGCCGGCGTGACGCTCGTGGTGGTCCTCGGGAGCGATACGCCCGGCACCGACCCGCTGGGCGGGTTCCACCCGCCTCCGGCGCACCGCTACACCCTCGTCGCCCTGTCTCCCGGAAACGGCGATGCCCCACGCGCGGCCGGCGCCAACCACGTGGTGCGGCTCCCCTTCGATCCGGGCACTTTCACTGCCGATCTGCTTGCCGCCATGCACGCCTGACGCCTCGACCGCCAGTTGGCTATTGTTCTGCCGGTTCGATCCGCTCGGCCTTTCCCCTTTTCGCAAAGTCGGCCCCGTTGCCCTTCAGCACTCTCAAGCTCCATCCCAGCCTGCTCCAGGCCATCAAGGAACTCGGCTTCGTGCGGCCCACCGCGATCCAAGCGGACGCGATCCCCCATGCCCTTGTCGGTCGCGACCTTCTCGCCTGCGCCAGCACCGGCAGCGGCAAGACGGCAGCATTCCTCCTGCCCATCCTCCACAAGCTCATCGAGCGGCCGCGCCGTACCACTCGGGCGCTGGTGCTGACCCCGACACGCGAGCTGGCGGCCCAGATTCTCGAGGACCTGAACGATCTCGCGGTGCACACGCCAGTCACTGGCGCCTCGATCTTCGGTGGGGTGGGCATGGGCCCGCAGGAACATGCCTTCAGGACCGGGGCGGACGTCCTCATCGCGACGCCCGGCCGGCTGCTGGATCATCTCAACCGGCCCTACGCGAAGCTCAATGGGCTCGAGTTCCTGGTGCTCGACGAAGCCGACCGGATGCTCGACATGGGCTTCCTGCCCGAGATCAAGAAGATCCTCCGGCACCTCCCCCCTAAGCGGCAGACCCTCTTCTTCAGCGCGACCATTCCCCCGCCGATTGCCGCGCTCAGCCGGGAGATGCTCCACAACCCGGCAACGATCAATCTCGAGCGCCAGGCCGCGCCGGCCATCGGTATCACCCAGGCGATCTACCCGGTGCCGCAGGAGCTCAAGTCGGCGCTCTTCCTCGAGCTACTCAAGCGGGGCGAGATGCAGGAGGCGCTGGTCTTCACCCGCACCAAGCATCGCGCCGATCGGCTGCAGAAGTACCTGGTGAAACACGGCATCAAGGCCGAGCGCATTCATGGCAACCGGTCGCAACCGCAGCGCACCGAGGCACTGGCCGGATTCAAGAGCGGGAAGTACCGGGTACTGGTGGCCACCGACATCGCTGCTCGCGGCATCGACATCAGCCAGCTCGGACACGTCGTGAATTTCGACGTGCCGGCCGTCCCGGAGGACTATATCCACCGGGTCGGGCGCACCGCCCGGATGGAGGCGACCGGGGATGCGTTCACCTTCGTGTCGCCGGAGGAGGAAGGCGACCTGCGCGCGATCGAGCGCGCCATCGGCAAGCGGCTGCCGCGAGTACTCCTCGCGGACTTCGACTACCGCGCCAGGCCGGAAGCCCACCTCGAAGTACCCCAGGCCGAACGCATCGCGGCCATCCGCGCCCGAAAGGCCGAAGACCGGGTACGGGCCAAGGCCAACGCCGAGCGGCGGGCTGCGGGCCAAGCCAGCCGGGAGGCGGCGAGCCAGCCCAAGCGACCCGGCACGCCCCGCCCCGGGCCGCGCAGCCAGAGCGGGGGTGACAGCGGCCGCCGTCCCGACCACCGTCGGCGGCCCGGACGGGGCTAAGACCAGAGGAACTGCAGCTCGGTGGCTGGCCCGACCTCCCGCGTCTCGCCAGCTGCCTCGAAGATCCGCGCCGGGTGCGGCCCGTGGAGGGCGATGTGCTCCCCTTCCACCCGCAGCCAGCTCCCCTCCCGCAATCCCACTACCCTCACCGCCGGATTCAAGGCCAGGAACTCCGCGATCCGCTGGTCCCGCGTTTCACCGCCGTGATTCGGAAGCACCGCGTTGGTGTAATGCGGATTGATCTGGAACGGCACCAGGCGCAGCGCGGCGAATGAGGGGGGTTCCACCACCGGCATGTCGTTGGTGGTTCGAATGGTAGGACAGGCGAGATTGGACCCCGCGCTCCATCCCAGGTAGGGCATGCCGATGAGGACGCGGGCACGCAGCACCTCAAGCAGCCCAGTCTCATACATCCGCTTCAGCAGCTGGAAGCTGTTCCCGCCACCGACCGCCACCGCTTCGGCGGTTCGCAGCATCGCGACCGGATCGCCCGTCGCCGTGACCGTCCGCACGGCGATGCCCAGTGGCGCCAGTGCCCTCCGCACCTTGCCTGCGTACTCCTCTGCGGTAGTCTGCACCCCGGCGTATGGTACAAAGGCCAGCTCGCGCGCTGGGCCGAGGAACTCCCCAATCGCCCCGAGCGCGTGCTCGAGATACCCGCACCCGGGGTTGCTGGAGTTGGAGAGGAGCAGGAGGCGGAGCATCAAGCTGGCGAGTTGTGAGAAGTGAGTAGTGAGAAGTGAGACGGTTCGGGAACGCGCTCCGATAGCTGATAGCCGATAGCCCTACGATCGTTTCTTCAGCACCGGCATTTCCTTCGTCATGATGTCCATCTCCTCACGCGTCGCGAGGCGAGGCAGCGTGGAATCGGCCTCCGCGGCCGGTGTGTAGGCGACGACCAGCTCGGTCGGCAGCAGGTGGCGAATCGAGTTGGCGTAGTACTCCAGCAGCGGCCGCGCCGAGGGAAGGATGACGAGGTCATCGCCCTGGCCGAGGACCAGCCGTCGCATGGAAAACATCATCCATGCCCGCTCCCATACCTCCGTCACCGGCAATTCGGTCCGGACAATCTTGGCATCGCTCTCCACGAGACGGTCACGAATCTCGTCCATGCGCTCGAGCACCCGTCCCCGGGGCACCACGCTGCCCCCAAAGGAGAGCAGCGCCGCCGCCGCCAACGGGACGGGCGTCACCGGCACCACCTCCCCGATCCGCCGCAGCGCGAACTCCGCCAACTGCTGCACGTGGGGCAGTCGTTCCGCCTTGGGCAGCGCGAGGACGCCCTCAGGCTTGGTGCGGAGCCAATCCCGAATCGAGATCGGCGTGCCGAAGGCCACCGCCACGCGGCCGTAGCGCCGGAGCTGGCCAGTCAGGAGGCGCAAAGTGTTCCAGCCGAGGTAGCTGGCGACGGTGCTGAGCTGGACCCAGCGAGAGGAACTCTGCCCACCGACGACGCGTTCCCGGATGAGCGACCGATCCTCGAGAACCCGATCATAGTTGATCCCCACCGGGACCAGCCAGATGTCGCGGTCGAAGGCCGGATCCTGGAGCGTGCGGACGATGTAGTCGAGGAGGCCAAGCTTCACCGGCCGCAGTGCGCCATCGCGGGAGAGCCCGCCCTCGGGGAAGATCCCCTGCGTGACGCCGTTGCGAGTGATGAGCTGCACGTATCGCTCCAGCACCGTATGGTAGAGCGGTTCCCGGAACCGGCGGCGGATGAAGTAGCTGCCGAAGCTCTTGAACACGAATTCCAGGGGCCACACCCGGGCCCATTCCCCCACCGCGTAGCTGATGCTGACCATGCGGGCCATCACGTAGGCCACCACCACGTAGTCCGCGTTGCTGCGATGGTTCATCAGGTAGACGACCACGTCCCGGCGCGGGATCCGGTCCAGTGCTGCCTGGTCGCGATACTCGATTGTGGCCTTATACAGCAGGTTGATGAGCAGGCGCGAGAGCGTGTACCCGAGGCGATAGTACGAGAGGACGTTGAAGAAGGGGACGATCTCATCGATGTACTGATGGACCCTGAGGCGAACCTGGCTGTCCGCCATGCCCTGCTCAGCGGCGTGCTCCGCGATCGCCTGGATGATGGCCGGATCCGCCAGCAGCGCCTCCCGGATACGGTCCCGCTGCACCAGCTTGTAGCGGTCCACCCTGCCCCGGAACTGCCACAGCGTGTGGCGGGCCCAGCGCCGCAGCCTGGTGCGCAGCACCGACCGCGTCGCGAGCAGGACGGCGAGGACCGCGAGGACCGCGAGGAAGACCAGGCTGAGCCCGAGCAGCCAATGGGTAAGGGTCATAGGGACAAGACTACACGCCGTGGCGGGGGTCGCCAGCGGGTGGTCGCCGGCAAGGGGATCAGCCGGCGGCGGTGCCGCCAGCGAGCTTGGCTTGCTGGTAGCCCATCCCCTTGAGCCGGACGATCCGCTGCCGAATCGGTGGATGGCTCGCGAAGATGTCGCCGAGAAACCCCTCCTTTGCCGAGATCCGGCTGGCGCTGGGATCGACGATGCAGAGATGCGCCGCGCCGCGGGTGATCGCCCGCGTGGGCTCGGCGGCGTTACCCAGCTTCTCCAGCGCCGAGGCGAGCGCAAGCGGATTGCGGGTGAGCTGCGCGCCGGTGGCGTCGGCGAGGTATTCCCGCTTGCGACTCACCGCCATGGCCAGACAGCGCGAGATGACGGGAGCGAGAATCAGGGTAATCACCCACAGCACCAGGATCACGATCGCCAGCGGATTGCCGCCCTTGTCCCCACTCCGCCCACCGCCCCTCCCGCGGCCCGCGACATTGCCGTAGCGCAGCATCCGGCCCATCCCGTCGGCCATCAACGCGATCGCCCCGACCATCGCGGCAAGCAGGGTCAGGAGCCGGGTGTCGAAGTTGCGGACGTGCGACATCTCGTGAGCGATCACCCCCTGCAGCTCGTCCCGATCGAGACGCTGCAGCAGTCCCTGCGTCACCGCCACGCACGCCTTTCCCGGCTCGATGCCCGTCGCGAAGGCATTGGGGTCGGCGTCGGGAACCACGAAGATGCGCGGCCGGGGCAGCCCCGAGGCGATGGCCATCTCCTCGACCACGTTGATGAGGCGCTGTTCCTGTTCGCTGGCGGGTTCGAAGATCTCCTTCGCACCGGTCGCCCAGAGAACCCGGTCCGCGCCCCGTTTCCATGAGTACCAGCAGATGGCACCGGCGATCAGGGTGGCGGTGATGCCGATGAATGGGACCGTATGCCGATACGGGGAGGGCCCGCCCGAAGGGGCGGGCCCTGAGATCGAGAGGTACCACGCGATGTCGCCACCAAATCCGACCCAGGCGAAGAACAGCACGAAGCCGGTGACCAGCCAGAACGAGCGTCGCCGATTGGACTCCTGCTGTTCGAAAAGATTTGCGGGCGAGGTCATGGAGGAGAATCGGGTACCGGGTACCGCGTACGGGCCGTTGTACCCGGTACGCGGTACCCGGCGGTACCTGATGCTCAGCTCATCCGGAGATCGACGTTCGGCACCGCGCGCTCTGCCGCATCCTCGATCTGCCACAGCTCCGCCGGGACGGCCTTGGCGAAGCCAGCGACCAGGTTCGTGGGGACCTGCTGCTGGGCGGTGTTGTAGGAAGTCGCCACGTCATTGTAGAGCTGTCGCGCAAAACCGACCTTGTTCTCGGTGCTCGTCAACTCTTCCTGCAGCTGCTGGATGTTGGCCGTGGCCTTGAGCTGGGGATAGTTCTCCGACAGGGCGAACAGCCGCCCCAGCGCCTGGGTCAGCTGCCCCTCGGCGGCGGCGACCTGCGCCACGCCGGTCCCCGCGGCGCTGACCGCCTTGTTGCGTGCGGAGATCACCGCCTCGAGGGTGGACTTCTCAAAGTCCATCGCGCCCTTCACCGCGTTGACGAGATTCGGGATCAGATCATGCCGCCGCTTCAGCTGCACATCGATCTGCTTCCACGCGTTCGCGACCTGGT
>Ga0315273_10002933_pt1 | contig 20403 bp, 35 predicted proteins | sample YL17G02_0_MG_FD_205753 | JGI IMG/M metagenome (GOLD analysis project Ga0315273, IMG submission 205753) | Sediment microbial communities from Yellowstone Lake, YNP, Wyoming, USA - YL17G02_0 | ecosystem: Environmental > Aquatic > Freshwater > Lake > Sediment | place: USA: Wyoming | collected... | reverse complement strand
TTTTCTTTCAAAATCTTCTGCTTTTGCCATGATTCTTTCATCTTTTGTTTCCTTTACTTAATCATTGTGCTGTATGATTAAGTATACGTTTAGGGTCTAACTAACTACAAAACTCCTGTCTTTTATAATATATTATAATGTTCAAGTGACCGAATTAAGGCTTATATCCCTCAAATTTGGATGATTTAGCAAATGCGTTTGCCTCCAAGTTGCGATAGTTTCGTCACGTTCATTAATAGCAATAGCAACTTGTCTTTGTTTCATCTTCAATACGTCAATAACATAATATGCAAAAGCATTTCTTTGGGAGATAGCCTTTAACTCCTTCAAATTTTGGCGATTTAGCTCTTCAATTTTTCTACCAGTTAACGCTGATAACTTTAAATCCCTGTATCTTGATTCGTCGATAGGATAAAAATTTGTAAAACTTCCGTTGGGATAATCTGGTTTTACAGCATCATAATCAAGATAACGTTTTCCAATAAGATACAGCATTTTTTTATTTCTTGGGCCATACAATCTGAATCTTCCCCTGTTAAATTTCTCCGCATAATCTACGTCGAGAAGGAATGTGCTTCTGGTTATAGCGATCCCTTTTGGAAGATCAAAGAAATCTGGAAGAACAATTATCAAGAAAAGATTAAGCTGTCCGCATTCTCTGAAAAAATCAAGGACAGATTGTGTCGCCTGGTGCATTACTTTTCTTCCAAGCAAATCTGCTCCCGCTTCATCATAGACAAGGCATGAATACTTCGGCAAGTCTTTCGCTTTTTTTACAAGTTCAGTCCCCCTGAATACAAAATTATCCGTCGTAAAAGTATTGCCTATCCCTTCAGCTTTATTAATTGCATCAGTCAAGTAAGCTCCGACTTGCATCGCAAGGACAGACTTCCCAACTCTTACTTGTCCGCTTCCTGATACAAGAAGGACAAAATCATTATCTTTGGTTATTGCTTTAAGTAAAATATCCAGATTAGACTTCAGCATTGGATCAAGGAAAAAGCCTTCTGGTTTTTCCTTAAAGCACCCTTCACAAACTAATGTCATCTTCTATGGAATACAGCTTGTCCTGCATCCATCTTTGGAGGAGTAAAGAAATCATGCTCATAGCAAATCTTTCTTAATTTCAAGTGATATTCTTTCAATCTTTGATATGACTTTGGATTATGTGGATTAATATCTTTCCACATCGCATTTAATGATTCAATCTCGTCTTTCTTGAATTTGAATGAAGACTCGACGTAAACTTGCTCAAGGAATCTATACCATAAATAAAGCTGAAATCCAGCCATGCAGTCTGTTGCTCTTTTAAAATACTCGACGATATTGTTTTTAATCTCTTCAGCAGAATTATATGTCAGTTTTTCAGGAGGATGATATTCTTCCATAGTGTCTCCTCATGCAGGGATCATTGCCCCGCTTGTATGCAAGTCTTTTAATGCTAATGCAGCTTGTGCAAGATTCTCCGCGACAGCTTTTAGAACGTCAAACTTCTGAAGCAATAAATACATCAGGATAAGCGAAATCATCATCGGAACTGCATATAAAAGAATAGGCAGAATTTTGTCCCATAATGAAGGCTTCTTATACATAGCATAAAGCCTGTCAATCATTGTCGTTGCCCATAACTGAATATCCGATTCAATTATCTTTAATTTGATGAATCCCTCTTTAGTCTGCTTGATTATATCAGTAGGATCATCAATATCTGGCATAAGGACAAAATATTCTGTATTTGAAAGCTGTTCAAGATGAAGAACATTTCCTCCCTTGACAGTCATCATCAAAGCATCATAATTAGGAATCTGAAGAATTTCTTTTTCCCCTTTCAATTTGAATCCATAAACGTCGCCAGTCTTCTTATTCTTCAGGAAAGCTCCTTTGTCTGTCCAAGTCTTCCATCCTTGTTTTCTCTTGGAATATATCCTGACTTCAATATCATAATTTATCTTGCTTCTTATAAGAAATGCGATTCCGCCAAGAATGCCCAAAGCGACCACAATTATAATCGCCCAGACCACTCCCGAGCTTACATTGCCCATTAATCCAGATGTAAACGTTCCCAACTCAACTCCTCCAACATTTGCCATTATCTATTTCCCCTGAATTTATCCCAAATAGTCGGCTTTAATCTGCTTAATTTTTCCCTTTCCTCTTGAATTTTGTTTTTTAATGATTCTTGCTTTTCTAATTCTTCCCTTTCTTTCTTCAGTTTTTCTAATTCCTCTTCTAAGATTTCTATTGATGTCATTCTCATTTCCAAATTTGCCAAAATTTCTTTTCTCCCTGCATCTGGCCTTTAGGGTTAATCATGACATGCTCTGTTGATTTTACCGCTGTTTTCAGGAAAGTCCTTTCTCCCTGGTCTAATCCTCTTTTCAAAGCGATATAGCATGGATTAGTTATCGCGAAAACTATCGTCGATAAATTAGGTTTTTTGACTCCATATTCTTTCCAGTTAGATGCTAATTTGAAAGTGATTACTTTTCCTATCTCAATAGTTATATTCTCAACGTCTTCGATTGTAAGATTAGAAAGGATTGTCCCTTGATTTACTATTCCATAAACGTCAACTAAAACTGAATGAATACCTGTATCATTGATCATAGGATCAATGCCTTCCATCCTGCGCCAAACCTTTTTTCCATCCTCTTCAAATTCAATCTCGCACTTTAATTTATGGGCTAATTCTATAAGAAGCGGCTGCGGATTAGTCTGAGTGACTAATGTCACATCATCTATGGGGCTTTGAGGCGGAAGAATCAAAGGATATGGACTTTGAGCCTGAGCATTTTGGTCATTCTGGGCCATCTGCGCCTGATATTCTCCGAAATCCATAATTACCATATGATTAAATCTTATATATATATTCAGCCTTTTTCTGCAGAATGATTAATGATTAAATAAATTTAATAGTAATAACATTAAAACAAAAGATTTATAAATATAACCATATAATCTATTTCTATGAAAAGTAAGGTCAATTTTATGGATACACCTTTGATTGAATTATGTCATAAATATGGCTCTAAAGAACCAATTTCTATGGAAGACGACAAGTCAAAGCTCATAATCGGAAAGGATTTTATCTATTTTAGGAGGAAACAATGAGCAGAACAAAAGGATCAAAAAACAAGCCAAAAGTCAAGCTGACTGAAGGCCAAAAAATGTATAACGAAAGCCAGAAAGAAAAGGCTGAAGAAGAAAAGCCTATAATAGTATAAGGAGGTTTAACATGATTCAAAAGATAGGCCGTGTATGGAAAACTAAGAAAGAAGGAACTGATGTCATATTGTCTGGAGAAATCTTCAAGGCATTAAGAATCGGAATTATCAAAGCTAAAGACAAGGAAACCAAAAAAGTAGTTGAAGGGACATACGATATTATCCTTTTTACGGAGGATAAACCGCAATAATTGTCATAGCTTCAGAGACCAAGGGCAGCAAAATAAGTCGCTATTTTCTGCTGCCGTAACAGTTGCTGCTTCGCTATGGCTCTTTTTAGTGTTACGGCAGCGGTTTCATAGTCTTAAGCCATAAGACAGCGAAATTTAGCATAGAAGTTTAACTTACAGGGAACGGCGGCTTATGCATCCGCCGTTCCCTTCATATTCAACATGACAAAACATGACGAACACAAATTTGAAAAAGGAATTAGTTATTGTATAAAAAGAACTAATAATAAGAAATTTATAGAATATCTGATAAAATTAAAATTAAAACTCAAGGAGAAAAAATGACAAAAAAGACATTAAAAGACAAGATTAAAGAAGAAGAAATAAGACATAAGGAAATTAATGGTTTTAGTATAAAAGAGTGTGGATATGATAATTGCATAGGAAAGATTAAAGTGGAAGAATATAAAAGACAATTAAAGCAATCCCTCGCCAAACTCGGCAAGGAGAAAAAATGAAAATTAATGCAAAGTGTATTTATTGCAATAGAAAAATAAGAGCAGGGAGTGTAACTTGGGCAACAACAACTTCAAAGGGTTATGCTCATATGAGTTGTCATATCGCCAATCTTTCCAAAGAAAAGCCAGATTGTTTTTTAGGCGGAGTTCCAGTCAAGGAGAGCAAATGACCTTCACAGAAGTAGTTGGGGCTATATGTGGCACATTAATTGTATTGTCAATTGTGGCATTGCTTGGATATTCCCTTTATGTTGAATTTACATTGGAAAACAATTGGAACAATGAATTCAAGGCGCATAATGGGACTTGTTATACTGTTGACAAATTAGGAATTGTTCAGCAATGCTCTTATAGCGATGATAAATTGACTGTGATTAATTCCAAATCAGAATGTTATGTAAATGAGCAAAAAGTAAACTGTTCGGAGATGAAATGAAACCAAACACCTCAAACAAAGAAGAACACAAACTTGAAGAAGCAATGATTAAAATGAGAGATATAAAACAGAAAGCATATTTAGAGGGCATCAAGCAAGGCTACGCCAAAGCCATTGATGAAGAAATACAACTTTTGGAAAATATCAAAGGATTTCCAACAATAAGAAGAAATGAAATTATAATTACATCTCTTAATGAGAAAATTAAAGAATTAAAACAGGAAATCGCCAAACTCAAGGAGAAAAAAGCATGAAATCAAACACCTCAAACAAAGAAAGAATATTTGTGTGTAATTGTGGCAGAGAAATAAATGTTATTGGATATGAGCGTGAGGGAGAAAGGCAAGGCTACGCCAAAGCCCTTGAACAAGCATTAGTGAAACATTTTCAATTATCAACTATATCTTGGGTTGATTGGATGAAAAAGGAGTTAAGAAAGAATGCCTAAAGGTGTATATGACAGGAGAATTAATGTAATGAATAAATCTGATATTAGTATGAGATATAGAATTAAACATCTTAATGAAATAAGAAGAAAAGCCAGAGAATATTATTATAAGAATAAAGGAGAAGTTAATCAAAGAATTGCTAAAAAGAGAATAAATAATTCTAAGTCAAGAGAAAAGTATAGTGTTCAACAGAAAACATATTCAAAATATGATTATAAACCTTGTTGCGAAATGTGTGGTTCAAAAGTAGGAATACAGCATCATCATTATACAGAACCGCCTAATGAGAATTGTTTTATAGATGTTTGCAATAATTGTCATTCTATTTGCGAAAGATATGATAGATTAACTAATAATAAGAGAAAGTTATTAATCCTTGATGATGTTAAGAAAATCCTTTATTCTTTTTGGGTAAAAAGCCAATACATAAGTGTAACAGATAGCCATAGATTAGGATGTTCAGAAGATGAATGGAATGAATTATTAAAGGAAATTGCCAAACACAAGGAGAGAAAATGACATATGGAGTTAATACAATAAGAGCAATGATAAATAATTTTGAGGGACTATTAAGAAATATGAAAGGGCGTAATAAATTAACTGACCAATATAGACAAAAGATTTGTTATATGTTAATGTGGATGAGGATGATACCTTGTAATAAAAGTAATATGGAAGGCTGGAGCATGCCTGATTATAATGACCTCGCCAAACTCAAGGAGAAATCATGATGACAAAAACAAACTTGAGCAAGAATTAGACAATAAATTCAATGCGACGTGCATTTGGTATTTCCATGATTGCGATTCGGCATTGAGGACTTATAAGAATTGTCATGACGGGATAAATACAAATTGCTTCGCAAAGATAACTGTTGGAGAGCTTGAGAAGAGAGAAAAAGAATATAATCTGAACAAGGCGATTCAGAACGGAAAATGAGAAAACTTAATTTAGGATCAGGAGAGAATGTCAGAAAAGGATATGATAATTTGGATATAATCAAAGGATATGGCGCGAATATCATCTGGGATTGCAATAAATATCCTTATCCGATAAAAGACAATACTTATGATTATATTCTTGCCAGTCATATCCTTGAGCATTTAAATGAGCCTGAACGGGCTTTTAATGAATTATGCAGAATAGCCAAGCCTGATGCTATAATTGATGTTTATGTCCCGCATTTCAACTGCGAGGGGGCTTTTTCAGAGCCTACTCATATCAGATTTTTCACTGAAAAGACTTTCCAATTATTATGCAAACCGGATAATTGGAAAAAAGAAAATAAACAAATAGCAAAGATAATCTATATCAACAGTCTCCCATCTTCATTGGGCAGATGGATTTATCCCTTGTGGTTCAGGAAAAAATTGAGTCTTTTAGTAAGAGGCATTTTTTATGAGATAAGATTCAGGGGAAAAGTGATTAAATGACAAATAAAACATGCTGCCAATGCGGAAGAATAAAAGATAAATATACAAATTATTTTCCTATGAGAAAAGCATGGGACTATCAGAAGAATAAATCTGTCTGGTATTGCTTCAAATGTTGGCATAGGATGATGATGATTGAAGTTCATAACAGGATAAAATAATGGAAAATCTTGACAATAAGCCAATAGACGAGAAACAGGACAAGAGAGATTTCAGCACTATAAATATGATTCTCTGCGGAATAGTCATTGGAGTCATTATATTTGACTCCTTCTTCTTGATCAAGAACTTCAATCTGCTTAAAAATGATCCGTTGACATATCTTGAGCAGAGAATGGGCAAAGAATGCCAGGTCATCTGCACTGATCCTAACGGATTAATCAATACAATTTACACTTCAAATGTCAGCCGTTTCAAGCCGTTCTCGCAATATAATCTTAATCTGACGGCAGTGAGTCCGCCATGATAGAATATCTGACGATAATCGCTCTGATCATCAACTGGCTGATAGTAATCATCGCGGGAATCATTATTTACAAATTAGGTAAAAGAATGGCCAAAAGCATAATCAAGGAAGCGCTGAATGAATATTCAATCAAGAAACGGGATGAGGATATTATGCACAAGGTGACCGAGACGCGGAATAAATATTTTGGAGATAAAATAACATTTAAATGATAATTAAATTTATAAAGTTATAAACGGGCATATAATCAAGCCATCGGGCCAAATTGAGGGGAGATATGGAGATAAACAAGAATCTTATCGGGAAAAAAGTAAAAATAACTCTTAATAATAATGCCATGACATTTTATCATGGCCGAATTGTTTCTTTAGGCAATGAATATCTTCATATTGTAGACAAATTTGACAATCCTGTCTACATCCCTATTTCTAATATTCTCGCTATCGAGGAGCTGACATGAGAATAAAACTATCTCAAGATATAGTTGGGAGAATTTATTTTAAATATAAATGTCAATGTGCTAATTGTGGAGAAAATCAAAATTTACATATCCATCATGTAGATTTTAATAGAAATAACAATGATGAAGAAAATTTAATTTTATTGTGTAAAGATTGTCATAAATTTATTCATTCAAAAATGGGAAAGAGAAGATATTATAATGAAGAACAAATTTCTGAATATATAGAAAAAGAAGATATTGATGATTATGAAACTTATTTATTTGATTGGATTGTTGAATCTGATGATACTGATCACATAGTTATAAAATGCCCAAAATGCAAAGAACATGCAGTCATTTATAAAATTTATACTTGGAATGACGGAAAAAATGGATTTGATATTTGCCCATGCTTATTTATAAAATTAAAATGTGGAAAATGCAAAATAAAAGGGCAAAGAAAAATATATACTTCTTATAAATTATTAGATAAATGTAATAAAAGATGGAGAAATAAAAATGTTGAATGAATCAGAAGAGATGTCTTCTTCAGAATTGCAAAAATGCAGAAATTGCTGGTATTATGAAAAAGGAAGATGCAAACATAAAGGAAGAAAAACATTGATTGATTCAAGTTGTGAGGATTTCCATCAACATATTGAATTGACTCCAGAAAGTGATTCTGGAGAAATGGAAAAAATAAGAAATCATTATTTAGATTATATATGCAGAAAGAATAAAGAATGGGATGCAGCTTCAGAAATGTTAGCCAGATATATTCAATCAAAAAGGCATATTTATACTACTAAAGATGATTTGAAAAATGAAATGTGGATTTACAAAGATGGAATTTATATTCCACAAGGAAAAAGCGAGATAAAACAATTATTAAGAGAGGTATTAAAAGATAATTATAACAGCTACATCTATAATCTCGTTATAGCAAAAATAGAGCCCGACACTTTTATAAATTCAGATGTATTTTTTAAAATGTCTTATCCTAATGAAATTCCCGTTCTTAATGGTATTCTTAATATAAAAACAAAGGAATTATCTGATTATAATCCTGAAAAGATATATTTTAACAAAATGCCTGTAAAATATAATCCAAATCTTGATTGTCCTAAAATTGATTCATTTTTAAGTGATATTCTAAAGAGTCCAGATGATAAACAAATATTCTATGAATTGGTGGGATTTGGATTGCTTGATGAATATAAATTTGAAAAATCTTTTATGTTTCATGGTGATGGAAGAAATGGCAAGGGAAAATCTATTGAGTTAATAAAAAGATTGTTTGGAATTGAAAACTGCTGCTCAGTCCCATTAGTTGCATTAAAAGCGGATGATTTCTCAATAGCAGAATTATTTGGAAAAAGATTCAATCTTGCTGGTGATATTGGCAATCAAGATTTGAAAGAAACTAATATGTTCAAATCACTTACTGGAAGAGATTTAATAAGTGCAAAAAGAAAATTCTTGAATAATCTTCATTTTCAGAACAATGCTAAATTTGTATTTGCCTGTAATGAATTGCCCATGGTATATGATCTAAGCAAAGGGTTCTGGGACAGATGGGTATTATTGGATTTTCCATATACTTTTATAACACAAGAAGAATATAATAAATCTATAGATAAAATAAATTTAAAAATAAGGGATGATGGAATTATAGATAAAATATCTACTCCTGAAGAATTATCTGGCTTATTAAATGAGGCATTAAATGCTCTAGATAATATTAAAAAACAGAAGAGATTTTCAACAACTATGGGTTCAGAAGATATAAAATTTATATGGATAAGGAAATCTAACAGTGCTATCGCTTTTTGTTGGGATAATATTGAAGATGACTATAATGGGAGGATAAGCAAAAAAGAATTTAGAAAAAGATATGTGGAATACTGCAGAACACATAAAATTGTTCCAAAATCCGATTTTATAATAAAAAAGGTTCTTCAGGAGAATTTTGGGGTAAGTGAGATAAAAGGGCAATATTTTGAAGAAATTCATGCAGTTAGAGATGACTCATGGGAAGGTATAAAATGGAAAGAAGTAACTTTTACGAATAAAAATATGGTCACTAACAGGACTAACAGCCAAATTGACCCTTATAGGAGAGGTTCGAATCTCCCTATAGAGGTAAAAAAGCCTGTTAGTCCTGTTGTTCAAAATAATTTTATATATAAAATAGAGAAAGTATCATGAAAATCAAGCAATATTGTGTTATTTGCCAGGATGAACTGGACAATCCGCGCTGTGGACAAATGACATGCCACTCTAAAACGTGCAGAGATGCCCTTTTCAGGCTTCTACAAACGATTTATAGCCGTTTATGGAGATACAGACATAGAACCCGCTATAACGCTTACCATAAGGTTTATTATCAAAGGAGGAAACATGATAAAAATAATATGCGACAAGTGCAATCAAGTAAAGAAACCTGAAGAGGTTATTGTGGTTGAAAGCCATATATGTAAGGATTGCATGGATAAACTACAGCAAGAAGCTGTTAAAAAATAGGGAATTAAGCCGTAATTCCCATGAAATTGAGGGATTTAATGAGTCAGCAAGATATAATCAAGATAATTATCAAGATAGGAAGGCCTATGTCCAGAAGAGAGATACAAAAGTATTTCCCATATAATTCTGATGCTTTAATCAGAGCCTTGAGGCAATTAGTCAAACATAGGGAATTAAGCAAGAATAAAGATGTTTTCCCTCCAGTTTATGAGATTTCTGTTTCTGAGGATGAAAAAATAAAAAATAAAAAAAAGAATTAATAAGACTTTACTTCTGTTTTCCGCCCAATGCGCCTGAAAGATAAACTATGATTAATCCTGCGATTATCACAACTATCAAAACAGGAAGCCAGGTTGTTGGAATTGTGGCTAATGATGTCACAGCCAATAACGTTCCGTTTGAAGCTGCAGTATCAGCCTTATAAGTCACTTGATAATTGCATTTCCAGATAGAATTGTTATTTCCAGTTGCATCTATATCTGCCGCAGACCAAGCGACTTTACAATTAGTTTTTGTATAGTTCGCGGTTGGAACTGTTAAAGAGTTGGTCGCATTGATGCACCATGTTATTGAACATGCCGCATCTCTGTAAAGCGGAGCTAATGTCGCTCCCGCTTCTTTGACTCCAATCACTGTAGATTCATTTACGACTGTTGAAGTCGTAGATGAATACAAAGCGGTTGTCATTTGTCCAAGAACCAACATTCCAGCTCCAATCAGCATAGCTGCTAAAATCAACGTCAAGATTGTCGGATATAAAGTCCCGATATTACCTTTCTTGTTCATTTTCATGTTATGAAATTAACAAGAACAGAAGAAAGTAAGAGGCGTTCCCCTTACTTTCTTTTGCCTCCAAAAGCTCCTACAAGGTAAGCGATTATCAATCCAGCGATTATTACGACTACTAAGACTGGTAACCAAGTTGTTGGAATTGTGGCTAATGATGTGATCGCGCTGTTAGTCGCATTTGCGGCTGCAGAATTTGCGGTCATTGCACCAGCGAATTTTTCAAGGACTAAAAGTCCCGCTCCAAGCAACATACCTATAAGAACTAAAGCAAGGATAGTAGGATATAATGCTCCAATATTTCCTTTCTTGTTCATTTTAATTTTATTAACCCCCTTGCAAAACATTTTCAGATTTAACTGAATGATTATGAATTAGATGACATTCGTGACAAATATAATTAAATTTATCAATTTCTATTGGAAATGTATTATGATGATGTTCTGTTGCACCATTATCACAAAATTTGCATTTTAAACATTTATATAATGGATAAAGTAATCTTGTTCTTCGCTTGATATATCTTATTTTTCTTTGTTCAGGAGTTTTTTCAGAAGCATAATTTGTTTTCTTCTGATGTTTTTTTACGTGATCAATCCAATATTTTTTATTTCTTTTATACCAATTTTTAGAAGTTTTCATTGAGAATATACTCTTTTTTTTCTTTATATATTTAAATTAACAAAGTGTATACAATAAAATAGAATATATAAATTTGAAAGACAGTAATTATTCATGGTTGAGACGCCAAGAAGAGGATTGATTCCGCCTAATGTGATTCCTCCTCCTTTGACTCCGACGTTTCCAGGATATTCTTATTCTCCGCCTTCAACTGGAGGAACTACGCCTCAACCTCCTGTAACAACAATAACTCCAGTTGTAGTTACAACAACTGGAACAGTGACTTCAGGACAAGCCACATATTTCGGCTCTGCAGTCGTTCCAGGAACTGGAGGAAAAACCGCAGGGCAATTATCCAGAGATATTTCAAAAACCGCGGCATTATCCCCATTATTTTTTCCAGGCCCAACAACTCCAGAAACTTACACAAAATATCAGTATGGAGTTGATTTCATCACAACTCAAATTCCTGCTCAGCAAATAAGAACGACGGGAACTGCTGGAGAGATGATCGCAGGAATGAAGCAAGGATCATTCGCGGAGTTCAAGGCAAAATCTGAAAGCATGAATATTCCATCAATTTCCGCAAGGCCAGTATTATCTTTTGAAGAAAAGGTCGCCAGAAAAACTACATATCCTCTTGGAGAATTTATTTATCAAAAAACTGGATTGACAATAGAAAAGATGGGAGAGATTCAAAAAATTTCTCCAACATTTGGCTCATTAATTGGAATAGGCCCTTTTGGATTTAAATCAAAAGAAATCGGAGAATTTAAATCATCAGTGATGAAAGGTTTTCTGACTGAATTTAAAGAAAAGCCAGTAACACAGGCGGCGATTGCAGGATTATCTTTTGGAATATCTGCAGCCTTGCCTTTTGCAGGAGCAGGAGCAGTTTATGGCGGGGCGAAAATAGGATCATTATTCGGGACAAAAGCAGCGATTTCTGGCGGAATGATTGGAGCGCAAGTTTTCAAGGGGGTTACTGTTGGAATCGGCGCAGGATTGACTGGAGTTTATGCAAAGAATATAGGACGGCAAGTTTATTCTGCTAAAACACCCTCAGAAGCTGGAATAATTTTAGGAAGAGAGGCAGCGACATTTACTTCAATAGGATTGGGAAGTTATGCTGGAATAAAAGCATCAAGAATAGCTGGAGGAATTATAACAACCAGAGGATTGACAAAAGTAAAATATGAGGATATTGTCGCTGAAGAAAGATTAAAATATGAAAAGGGAATTATCGGAGGGCAGAAATATCCCCAGATAAGAAAAGGAGAAACTGCAGGACAACTGCTTGGAGAATTTAAGCCATTGCTTCCAGGAGAAATCAAAGCAGGGCAATTTACAGCATCTCCGACTGGATTCGCAAAACAGACTTATATTCAAAAAGGATCATCAGAGCTTCCAGGACTTTACGGCTCTCCAAAACTTAATCCGCAATTCTTTGGCGGAGTTGAGCCAGGATTATTCGGATTTAATATTCCGACAGGATTTCCAACAGCGATAAGAAGCACTCCAGAGGGGGGATTCCAGTTAATTAAGGGATTGTCTGCAAGTCAAGCCTCTTTAGTTCCAAAATCAATGGCATTGAATTTTCTTTCAACTGCAGCCAAGCCAGGGGTAAGTTATGTGACATTTATGAAAACAGAAAAAGAAGCAGTATCAATGGCTGGAACATTCGCAACACAGACGCAATTAAAATATTATTCAAAGACTCCAGGATTATTCGGATTTAAATTCGCTATTCCAGAATACAGCCTGAAGACAACTGGCGGAATAGGGATTTCAGCGCCATCAACAAGCAAAATAGCATCTACAATATCTTCATCAGGAAATCTTGGAAGTTATGTTTATAATCCAGTTTCTTTTTCGATTGGATTATCCAGCAGCTTAAAAGGAATATCAAAATATTCTTATCCGTCAATTCCATCTTCAGGAATTTCAATTTCAACATCATATTCTTATAAGCCGTCAACATCTTATTCAATCAGATCAATATCCAGATTATCTTCAATTTCTTCATCAAGACCATCAGGATATTCAATCTCTTCAATTCCGAGCATCAGTTCTTCAAGAATTTCTATTGCTTCAATTCCAAGCTATCCAAGTTATGCAATTTCAAAACCATCTTATCCATCCTATCCTTCTTATCCTTCAACTACGACTTATATGGGATTTCCTAAATTCAGTTTTCCAAAAACCATATTAAGCTTCAAGATTGGAAAACAACCATTGAAATATACTCCATCGCTTGGAGCATTGACATTTAATATAAAAGCGCCTAAGATTTCAAGAATATCCATGACTGGAATATCAAGAAGGCCAATAATCGGATTCAGGAAAAAAAGGAGGAAAAAATGACAATTTGGACAGATTTGAAGATGAAATTTGGATGCAGATGGGAAAGAATAAGAAATCCCCCTAATTGGGTAAGTTATAAATCGCAATATTTTAATCATGAGACAATCAGGCAGATAAAAGGAAAGAATTTTATTTATAAAGTTGTAAAAGGAACTCCTTTGACTCAAGGGGCTGATCCTACAGTGTTTTATCGCCGTCTCCGTTATTCAGCATGGAAGAGGATGCAGAAATGAGATTAATAATCAAAGGAAATAGAAGATATGTCAATAGGATGTTCAAGCATTTGAGAAAAGAACATCCATCGACGAAAAAAAGGATGACAAAGAGATGAACAAGTTTTTCATGGCATTATTATTGATTTTCATAGCCTTGCCTTTCGTTTCCGCCATCAATCCACACACTTCTGGAACAGAAACGAGCAATGGATTGCTTATATCTTCAATGTTTCCAGATACAATAAAGCAAAATAATGAGTATACTTTTTTTTGGTATGTTCAAAATCAGTCTAATAGCGCATTTATGAACGGAACTGGAATTTCTTGCGCAATAGAGCTTTATAAGTCAACGGGCTTTAACGGGCTTCATGTAGTGAGTGCCAATGGAATATTTGACGGAGTAGAGGAATATTCAGCATATATCGGGCCAGGCAATTTTACAACAGTTGGGCAATATATTGAAAGGGTAAAATGCAATAGCACTATGAATACTGGGATAGGTGGCATCGTAGATAGCATCTTTGAAGTCACACAATCTGGAGAGAATTTTAATTATATCAATTGGCTTCCAATAGTTCTTATTTTATTTTCAGTGATATTCATTCTTTCATTCCTTGCTGTAAGCCTTGCGAAAGAACATTCATTTATTTCAATATTCTTTATTTTACTTGCATTATTCTTGGTTAATCCAATGCTGGGGATAGCTAATTTGATTGTTGCGAATGATATTAATTATTCTCCAGTCATTGATCAGTTGAATGTTTTTAATACAATAGCCCCTTGGTTGATATATGGTGTATTGTTATATATTGTGATATATGTTTTCATAAAAGCGATTGAGTCTTGGGATCAGAAAAAGAAATTCAGATTGGGATTGGAGGGATTAGGATGACAAGAAAAGGAAAAATAGTGAGGGTGCATACTGATTTGGCCAACGAGATTGATGCGATTTGGAAAGAGAATAGGCAGCAAATAAGCAAGGTTCAAGTAAGCAGGGAAATCGCAAATGTAGTCAGAGAGCAGAGAAATTCAGGGATAGAAGTCAATATGTGGCCTCTTCCTGGAAAAAGATTAATAAAGAAAAGATGGGGTGCATTATGAATAAAAAAGGAGCGATTGAAGATATAATCTTCATTATTGTAACTTTATTTGGACTGTCGATAATGATGATTCTGGGAGTTTATCTTGCAAACACATTCAGCGATAAAGTTGCCCCAGCATTCGGAAATATATCGGCAAACAGCACAATAGGATTTACTGCAGTGACTAATATTGCGAACAATATGTTCAATTATATGTATCTTGCTATATTCTTTGTATTTGTCATACTTATGGTCATCTCAGCATTCATGACTCCGACGCATCCTATTTTCTTCGCGTTTACAATAGTGCTTTTCATATTCTTGATGATCGCTTCCGTAGTTTTATCCAATGTATATGAGGCTATATCGACAGTTCCTCAATTCGCAACGGCAGTTTCCCATCTTGCTATTCCAAACATGATCATGTCAAATCTTCCTTTGATCACAGTGATTATCGGAGTATTACTGGCCATAGTCCTTTATTCAAGATCAGGATTCGGAAGCTCTGAAACGGCGGCGACAAAATGAAATTCAGCATACAATATTTATTATTATTTATGGTTTTAATAATAACAATGATGCCTTTCGGCTCAGCACTTCTCGACCACAAAATAATAAGTCCAGAAACAAGCAAAGGTTATCCAGTAATAATCCATAAGGATATTCTAGGGCAAGAAGTCCAGAGCTTTAAATTGACAGAGCATACGGCTTCATGCCTGATTGATTGCAGTTCAGAGCAAGAAATAACACTGCAATATGACGGGGAATTGATTGAAGACATAAGATTTATCAATCAAAGAGGAAAAGAAGTAGAAATTCCATATCAATTAAAATTAAAGATAGGAACAGAAAATTATGAAGAAAATATTCCAGTAAATGAAGAAGTATGCAAAGAAAAATTAGAATTAAATTTATCTTTGACTAAAGAATGCAGAACAGTAATAACCAGTTATAAAAAAGTTACAATGGAAAGGAATATTTACAAAAATTATTCCTTAGATGAAAAATTACCAAAAGGAACATATAATCTATTAATTATTGGGGAAAAAAGGTCAAAAGATGATATAGATTGGATAATAAAATCGAATAATCTATGGAATGATGAAATGGCTGTTTGGAATAGCAGTTTTGAAGTTGATTTAACAGCATATTATGCCTTAGATTCAAATACATGGATAAATCCGATACCAGCGGATTTTGGGACAAATGATATGATTGATAGTTGTGGAGGGCATTGTGGAGTAGTTCTTGGAAAAAGAGGAAAAGCTATTCAGATAAATCCTACTGGAGTAGTAGCTTATAATCAATTGAATATAACTACATCATTTTTTACAACGGGGATATCAACAATATCTTTTTGGTTTAATAAAAGTTCTGGAAGTTGTGGAAGTTCATATTCTCAAGATATAATTTATGGTTCTGGCGCAGCTGCGAGTGAAGCGCAAGATTTAGGCTTTAATTATAGATGCAGTGATAATAAAATTGATTTGATGGCTGGTCCAAGTGCATGGACTTTGAATGCGCAAACAACTCATACAATTTCAAGAGATGTCTGGCATAATGTAGTATTACAATTTAATAGCACAAATTCTAGAGCATATATTGATAATGTCTTGGAAATAAGCTCTGGAACTGGAATGGGAATAAATCATAATGCGAAAAACTTCTTTTTCAATGGGATGACGACAGATACTGGACAAAAACCAACAAAGAATCTTTCAATAGATGAAATTGCTGTATGGAATAGAACTTTGAGCGAGGCGGAAATTACGGATTTATATAATAGTGGGACTGGGATATTTTATACACTAACAGTTTATCCTGATGTAACATTAAATTCTCCAGATGACAATTATAATACTACGAATCCTTCCATAGCATTCAATTGCACTGGAGGATACGATGGGGGAGTGGAAAATCTTACATTGATTATAGATGATGCAGATAATTATACTATAACTGGCGGAGAAGGATTAAATCTTTCATTACAAACTGATTTAACATTATCTGAAGGGGTGCATAATTGGACATGTAAAGCAACATCTGTAGACAACACAATAAAAACAGCAACAGCAAGAAATCTAAATATAGATTCAGTAGCTCCTTTGCTTGAAATAATCTATCCAACAGCAGGAAATTATAATGCAGATATAATAGAATTAAATTATACTATTGATGACCTCAATAATGATACTTGCTGGTATTCATTGGACTTGGGCGCAACAAACACTACAACTACTTGTGATGGGAATATAACTGATACAATAACTTCAACTGAAGGAAGCAATACTTGGAAAGTATGGGCTAACGATACTTTTGGAAATGAGAACAGCTCTTCAGTGACTTTCTTCGTGGATACTGTTTATCCTCTGATTGATTACGGAATTGGGACTGAAGCGGACAGCACTTATTTTGCAAGGGACTGGATTTACATGAATGTGACTTTGGATGAATCTAATTTTGAGAACATAACTTATTCAATAGACGGAGCGACAGCTTCAAAAGTGACTTACCCAACGGCAATATTAGACCATAATTTCACGAGCTTGGCGGACGGATTATATTTCTATAATGTCACTTCATGCGATGTTGTAGGGAACTGCAATAGAACAGCGACCAGAAACATAACTCTGGATAATTCCGTTCCATCAATAGCTGGGATATTATGGCCGACAAACAATCTTATATTGAGAGATGATACGGCTGGATTTGACATCAACTTTACAGCAGACGACACTTATGGGCTTTTTGAATGCAGGTATAAAATAGATGATGCGATATGGACATTGCTTACTTGCAATGAGAATTTAACTGCCAATGATTTCGCAGTCGGAGACCATAATATAAGATTTGAAGCTGTAGATTTAACTGGAAATTCAAATACAACTCAAATCAATTTCACAGTCTTTGACTGGCTGGATAATTCATTCACAGAATTTGCGGTTGATTCAGGGAGCTATTTATTCCATAAGGGCCTTAATTTCTCCTCTAATGTTACAGCATTGCCTTTCTTGACATATAATAACACAATCTACACTTCCTTGACAAGCTATAATTATATTTCAGGAAAAGGATATAATAAAACATTGACAATTCCTTTGATAAATGTTCCATCAATCCTTCAGCCTTTTAATTGGACTGTCAATCTTACTTATAACAGCAATCTTCAGACTTTCATCAATACTACTTATAATCAGAATGTCTCGCAGTTCTCGATAGGTTTATGCGACGGGACAAGAATCAATATGACTGCGAACTTTACAACAGTTGATCAGGATACTCTTCTTAATGTTAATGAATCAACATTCAAGGGGACTATTGATTATTACGCTTATTCATGGACATATAACAGGACATATTCATTCAATAATTATTCTGGAGAAGTCGGCGAGTGGAATTTCTGCATTTTCCCAGATTATTCCACAATTTATGCAAATATTGCTTCGGAATATACGGCCATAGGGTATGATCAGGGAAGTTATGTTGCTTCAAATCATTTATTCAATGCTAATGTCCAGAATATAACTTTATATTTCCTTAACGGGACAATATCTGGCAATACAGATTTAGTTGTGAAAGTTCTTGATGGAGATTTAGTCATTCAAAAAGGGATTTATGTCAGGATGCAAAGATATTATCCTGGATCAGGAACTTGGGTTGAAGTAGAATCAGATACTACTGATGAATTGGGACAGTCAATATTCCATGTCATTGAAAAGGAAGTGTCATATAAATTCATATTGAGCAATGCAACTACTTTATTGAAGACAACTGAGCCTATTAAAATAGTATGCTATTCAACTCCATGTGTTATTGAGCTGACAATAAGCGCCGATCCTGAAAATCAATTTTATAATTTCAAGCCTATCCCTGGATTTTCTTATACAACTTCCTATGATAATAATACTCAAGTCTTTGAATATTCTTTTGTGGATACTTCTGGAGTCTTGACTGGAACTAATTTTGTCGTAAAACAAGTCAATGGAACTTCAAATCCAGTAATATGCAACACTTCTTTGACTGGATCATCTGGAACTATGACTTGTAATGTTTCTCTTCTTTCAGGATCGTTCATAGCCAATGCTTATGGAACTTTCGGCTCAAAAACTTATCTGATAAACACAATATCAGCGACGATTAATAATCTTTGGAAAACATTCGGAAAAGAGGGGATGTTCTGGGTGATTATCTTCCTGATCAGTCTTGCGATGGTTGGAATATGGAATCCTGCGGTTTCAGTCACTATGATGTGCATTGGATTTGTATTAGTCTCTTTCCTGGGAGTCGTTTCAATGCCTTATATCGCGATAATTTCGATAATAATCATAGGAGGGATTGTCATCAGCCAATTAAGAACATGAACAAGAAAGCCATCATCCCAAGAGACATTATTATCAGTATGATAATGTTCTCGATGTTCATAGTGGCTACTGCGGGAATTATTGGATCAATCTATCCAAGTTATGGAGCGGGTGATGTCAGCATGTCGGCGACTTACAATCAGGCTGATAAAATAACCACAGATTTGAATACTATGCAGAGCAAAGTCGAGGCATCAGGAGCTTCTCCCGTCGGATTCCTTGAATATATCTCTACAGGAGCATGGACTGCATTAAAATTAACGACAAATTCAATAGGCTATTTTACCGCTATTGTAACTGATATTGGATCAGAATTTGGAATCCCAACAATTTTTATATACGGATTCATAGGAATATTTACAACTATTGTGATATTTAGTGTAATTTCCGCGATATTTAGATCAATAGTTTAAAATGGAAATAAAAAAAGATACAAAATTTAAAAAAGGAATGATTCCATGACATTTGCTTATCCTGGAGGAAATATAACGGGATTTTATGATTTAGCAATATGGACAAACGGAGTTACGTCAGGATATTTCTGGTCATTGATTCTTCTTGCATTATTCTCAATCCTTTTCATCAGCTTCAAGAATTACGGAACGGCCAGAGCTTATGCGACTGCATCAATAATTACAATGTTCATAGGCATATTGATGGGATCAATAGCATTAATTCCTTTGAAAATCATCATCTTATGTGTCATATTGGGGGCTACTGGCATAGTCGCATTAAGAACTGCAGGATCAACAAGCTATTAGTTGTCAAATATCATGAACATTATATCGGGAATTTGAACTACTTTTAGTGAGACTTCAAGCTAAAATAGATCAATCCAAGAATTACTATAATAAATCCTGTAATTCCGATTATCTTTTGAATGTCCATCTTAATATTTTTGTAATATGTCTTTCCATTTAATTTCCATATAACTTTTGCTTGGCCTGCTATCACTCCAGCCAGAAAACTTGACTAATAATTGGTCATTTAAATCATAATAAACAGCCATATGTGTCAATCTTATATGTCTGATCCAATGAGGATTCCATCCAGTTTCTTTCTTTATAGTCTGATATCCCCATGTCTTTGATAAATTGAACAATTTATTTTCTAAAGGAACTTCATCAAGCCAGGGGAATAACATATCAAGCAAGACAGTTTCTCTATTGTAAGGAATAGGAATGTCCTTCAATAGTCTTGTCTTATTCTTTCTATTATTTAATCTGAACAAAATGATCCTTCTGAAATCAACTTCCTGTTCTGATATATCTTTCCTATAAAGACTTTGGATAACCTCTGATATTCTCCCAGCA
>Ga0315273_10002932_pt1 | contig 20405 bp, 23 predicted proteins | sample YL17G02_0_MG_FD_205753 | JGI IMG/M metagenome (GOLD analysis project Ga0315273, IMG submission 205753) | Sediment microbial communities from Yellowstone Lake, YNP, Wyoming, USA - YL17G02_0 | ecosystem: Environmental > Aquatic > Freshwater > Lake > Sediment | place: USA: Wyoming | collected... | reverse complement strand
AGTCGTCGACATCATGCTAAGCGGATGGAGACTTGAAATAAGAAGCGCGTACTCTGCAGTCTTAACTCTGAAAGACGCAACATCAGACTACATAGAAAAAGGCGCAGACCTGACACAATACTTCGGGCTAGGCGAGTATGTAGCCACAAAGATAGCCAACGTAACATCACAAAAGCTGATTGACGTATCAATGCGAGGGCCAGGCCTAAGAAAGCTCCAGGGCGGAAGAATAATCACAATAAACCCGCACAAAGTCCCGAGAGTAATCGGAAAAGAAGGAAGCATGGTAATGATGATAAAAGAAGCAACAGGATGCAACATCATCGTGGGCCAGAACGGACTTGTATGGATAGAAGGAGAGCCAGAAAGCGAGATTCTCGCAGAAGAGACTGTGAAAAAGATAGAAGAGGAGTCCCACACAGCAGGCCTCACAGACAACATAAAGAAATTCCTTGAAAAGAAAACAGGAAAGAAAATCGAGCCAAGGATAATGACAGAACCTGCACGCAACACAGACTACCAACCAGAACCAGCAGACACAACAGAAGCGAGGGGTGAATAAAATGACAGCAACAAGAGTAGACGGAAGAAAAAACGATGAACTAAGGCCAATGCAGGCAAAGGTAGGAGTCATCAAGAACGCAGACGGAAGCGCAATGTTCCAGATGGGACGAACAACAGCATACGCAGCAGTCTACGGACCGCGTGATTTGTACCCCAAGTTCAAACAGGATCCTGAAAGAGGAATCCTAAGATGCGAATACAACATGATGCCATTCTCAGGCCACGGAGAGAGAGTAAGGCCTGGCGGAGGAAGAAGGTCAAAAGAAATCTCAATGGTAACAACAAACGCTCTGATGCCAGTAATCAACCTGGAAGATGTGCCAAACTCTGTAATCGATGTGTTTATCGAATTCCCGCAGACAGATGCAGGAACACGATGCGCAGGAATAACAGCAGCAGCAATGGCCCTCGCAGACGCAGGAGTAGAAATGAAAGGGCTTGTAATGGCGCTCTCAGTAGGAATACTGGATGACCAAATCATAGTGGACATCAACGGAACAGAAGACTGCGAACTGGAAGCAACAGACGTGCCAATGGCATACATCCCAGTACTTGACAAGTTTTCGCTATTGCAGATAGACGGAGACCTGACAAGAGAACAGCTCAAGAAAATACTCGAGCTAGGAAGACAAAAATGCCTTGACATCTACGAAGTCCAGAAGAACGCACTGAAACAGAAATACGCAGAGAAGGTGAAACCATGAAAACCAACCCAGCAAAAGAACACATACTCAAGTTCCTGGCAAAAGGAATAAGATTTGACGGAAGAAAACTTCTCGAATACAGAAACATCAAGGTAGAAACAGGCTTCACAGAATGCGCAGAAGGAAGCGCAAAAGTGACAATGGGAGACACAGAAATCCTGGCAGGAGTAAAAATGGGAATGGAAACACCATACCCAGACACAGCAGACCAGGGAAACCTAATGGTCAATGCAGAACTAAGGCCAATGGCAAACCCAAGATTCGAACAAGGACCTCCAGGAGAAGAAGCAATCGAGCTGGCAAGAGTCATTGACAGGGGAATCAGGGAAAGCAAGGCAATAGACACAAAAAAACTCTGCGTAAAAAAAGGAGAAAAAGCATGGGGAGTAATAATCGACCTAGTGCCATTGAACGCAGCAGGAAACCTGTTTGATGCAGGAGCGCTGGCAGCACTAGTCGCGCTGAAAAATGCAAAGTTCCCGAAACTAAAAGAAGACGGAACAATCGACTACACCCAGAGCACAAACGAGAAACTGCCTATCCAAAAAGAGCCAATTGAAGTAACTGTCTCAAAAATAGGGCCATACTTCATAGTAGACCCAACACCAGACGAAGAAAAACTGGTCGAGGCAAGGCTCACAGTGGCAATAACCAAAGACAACAAACTCTGCGCAGTACAGAAAGGCGGATGCGAAGCTTTAAGTATAGAGGAAATTGACACTATGGTAGGAATAGCCCAAGACAAAGCCAAAGAGCTGAGAAAGCTCATATAGGTGAACCATGGCAGAAGAACCAACCAAGTACACAAAATTTGAGACAGCACGAATGCTCGGCGCAAGAGCCCTGCAGATAGCAATGGGAGCGCCATTTCTCGTAAAGCTCAATGACGCACAGCTCGAAGAAATCAAGTACAACCCAGTAGAGATTGCAAAGCTCGAGCTTGAAAAAAACTTATTGCCATTGACAGTCAAAAGGCCATTGCCAAGAGAAATCCAGAAAAGAACAGTTGGATAAATTTTTTTATTTTTAAATCTTTTTTTAATTTATTTCTTTAATCGTTTTATTTTTAATTTACCATGGTAATCTTCATCGTCTTCTTCTTCGGGTTCTGGCGCGACATATTTTTCCATTTTACTCCCCCGTTCAAGAAGAATCTGTTCTTTCAGCTTATTATACGCGCCATTATAGTCCAATTCTTTTGTTTTCTCCCAATAAGCATACGCTTCTTTCAGCCGAGCCATCTTTTCACTGCTCCTGAAAAGGCCCAGATCAATGAATTTCTTTATGCTGGCCAGCTCATCAATCTGGATCTGACCAGGACGAGACTGCGAATCATAATTAGAATTAATCCCCAAAACATGAAGCGATGCATTAACTGAAGAAAGCAAAGACGGCCGCCCTGTTTTAGTAATCACTATTTTCGGGTAATGCCGCAATATACTTGAGCTCTTAATCCTTCTTGAAGAATAAAAAGGAACTGCCCGCACATCAAAGAATGCAGAAAGATACATAAGCATACTAGCTGGAATGTAAAACTGTCCAGGAATGCATGTATTATTCTTAGTTATTTCCGAAATACATGACATGAACTTGGTGGAATTAAAATACACCCGCGTAGCATGCCTGCTGTTGTTTGAAAAAGAAATGTCTTTCACACTCGGCTGAAGATAAAGAGATTTAAAGCAGTGTTCAACTCGGCGGGCAAGGGGCACATCTCCTGTTACAACATTATAGCGATTAAGAGCGATATCACGCACTTTAGCCTGATAAACACTGACAAGATAAACAAAATCCAGCGAATCTGACAATTGGGATGTGCTGATTTTTTTAAACTGCTCTGCAAAATCCCTGAAAGACTGCGGAAGGTTTCGTCCAGTAATCCATCCATAGACTGTGGAAAAACGCTCCATCTCCTGCGGACCCTCCCTGTAACTTACACCCTGCAGAAGAAGCTCAATTCCTTTATCAAAATCAGCAAGATCCCTAGCCATAGCCTCTTTTTTTCCATTAGCAGAGGCAAGACGCGCATCATAGATCTCATGAAATTGTTTCTTCCGGCAAAGCAGTTCTTCTTGAAGCATACGCTGAAAAATATGGACAACCTTTATAAATCTTCACGAACTAATAAACACCATGGACAGAATAACACCTGAAAAACTAGAGAAATACTTCGACGTGACAGGCAGAGCAATAGCCAAAGTCAAGATTAATTCTGAACAGAAGATTGACTGGAAAGAGAAAGCCCACGATTTCTTAGATATGGCAAACCGATATTATTCTGATGCAAAACACTTTGCCAAGAAAGGAGACATTGTAACCGCCTTTGCAGCACTCAACTACGCCCACGGATGGCTAGATGCAGGAGCACGATTAGGGCTGTTTGATGTCGGGCATGATTCTGAACTGTTTACTGTGGATTGAGGCAAAACCGAAATATTTAACTATTAAATAAACGCATATCCTTCAAATGAACAAAATATTACTTGTTGAAAAGGAAATCGAAAAAATAATATTACAATCTCCCCATAAAACAGATCCATTCCATTCTAAATGCACAAAGACGTGGCTTCTTAAACTGAAACCAGACGCTGACGATGCTCTGCAAATTGCAGCATTAGCCCACGATATTGAAAGAGGTTTTCCAAGCGAATCAGAATGTAAGCCAAAAGAGCGAAATATCAAAGAGTATAATAAACATAAAGAAGAACATTCAAAGAGAAGTGCAAAGATTATTGGAGATATGCTACAAAAACATGATTTTGATAACTCGTTTATACAAAAAGTCGTGCGTCTAGTACTGCTTCATGAAGTCGGCGGAGATGAAGAAGCAGATATATTAAAAGACGCCGATAGTCTTGCATTCTTCGAAGGCAATCTAGAATATTATTTTTCCAGACATGATACTGATACCACTATATTCCAAATAAAATACAAGTTTGACAGAATGTCACAAAAAGCCAAAAGTATAGCTAAAGAAATGAAATACTCTGATACAATATTAAATAAACTATTTCAGGACACGATTTCTTAAAGCAAACGGCTAAAAAAACAAATAAGCAGATATAATTATTGCGAACTGATACATATAACATCCAAACCTGGAATATTCTTAAAATGATTATCTAAAGTTACTAAAGTCATGTCATTATCCATAGCAATACTGGCAGTAACAATATCAAACAAAGGAATCATCCTGCCATGCTTAGCAAGAGTACGCTCAATATTTGCGAGCAAAATAGAACTGCTAAGAGTAGTATTAAGAAAAATATACTTCTTAAGAGCAGTAATCATCTTGACCTGAGAGGGAATACTCTGGCCAAAACCGCCAATAAAAAATTCGCTAAATACAAAAGAAGAAATACACGGCCGGCCCGAATGAAACTTAGACAACTGCGTAATAGCTGAATCTACTGCAGAATCCCCTTTTTCAAGAGCAACAAGCACACTAGTATCAAGAACAAGCGTCATTTCTAAACTTAAAATCCCTCCTAAATCTCTCATGCACTTTAAGAACATTATCCAGCAGTTTTTTGCTCAACGTACGCTTGCCGTACAGGATTTCCTTCCAGGGATCTTCCTTTGCTCGCTTATGCTCAGATACCATTACTTCGATAAAACGGCCAAGAGGCAGGCCTGATTTGGCTGCTTCTGTCTTAAGATATTTCCATGAGTCTGCACTGACATTTCGTATGCATGCTTCCATGTATAACATGTATAACATTCAAGTATTTAAAGGTTTCTAAAACTAAACTTTTGTAGATTACATAAAATTAGAGAGACAAAAGATTTAGTGAACTTGCCTTTGAAATTCAAAAGGCAAGGAGAGAAAAGCTTAAATAATCACGAAAAAGAAAATAGGGTATGCCACTCCCGAACTACAAGAACGGAAGTATTGTAAACCTGATGAGTTCTATAGAAAAAGCACTCGGAGGAAACCCGCAGTACAACACACTGCCGATGCTTACGCCAGACGAGATTAAAAAACATGACAATGTTGTTCTAATCGTAATAGACGGGCTTGGATACGAATACATAAAGAAATACTGCAGATCAAGCGAGTTATGGAAATACACACGAGGAAAAATAACATCGGTATTCCCCTCTGAAACAACAACAGCAATGACTGTATTCACAACAGGGGTGCCTGGCCAGCAGCACGGACTAACAGGATGGTTTACATATCTTAAAGAATTCAAAAGAGTAATGATAGTGCTGCCTTTTGTGCCTAGAATAAAAGACAAGAAATTCAAGCCAACTGAAGAAAAGGCAAAAATAATCTTTACACAAAAACCCATCTTTAACAAAATAAAAATTCCAACCTACAGAGTAATCTCCAAAAAGTATGTAAATGGGATATGCACAAATATAACAAACGGGCCTGCAAAAAAATTCGGCTACACCACAATGACTAATTTCTTCACCCTAATAAAAAAGGCAATAACTAAAAAGGACAAGAAGAAATTCATACATGCCTACTGGCCTATGTTTGACACAACAAGCCACATAAAAGGCCCAAAAGACCAAAAAACACTCAAGCATTTCAAAAGCCTGGACAGAAAAATAAAACAGTTAATCAATCATGCCAAAAAAACGAATACAATGATACTAATCTCAGCAGACCATGGACAGATAGGAATACCGCCAGAAAGAACGATATTCCTAGATCAGCACCCTGAAATGGAGGCAATGCTTAGCCAACCATTATGCGCGTGGAGACGAACAGTCTACTGCTATGTCAAGAAAGGAAAGAAAAAACAATTTGAAAAATATGTAAAAACAAAACTCGGAAAATACTGCACGCTCCACAAAAGCAAAGACCTGCTGAAAAAACACTATTTCGGACTGTTTAAGCCGAACAAAAAACTCAAAGACAGAATAGGAGATTACACACTGATAATGAAAGACAACTATGAAATCGCACAAACCCTGCCAGGAGAAAAAAAGAAGTTCTGCAGAGGAGACCACGGCGGACTAAGCAAAGAAGAGATGTTTGTCCCATTAGTCGTAATTGATTGCAAAAAGCTTAAATAATCACAAATCCAAGACTGTTAAAAAGAGGATAAGTTATATGAATGCAAGGATAAAAGAGGACATACTTGAGGTTCTAAAGCAAGCAATACTTCTCATTGACACAGAAGAGCATCCAGGCCAGGGACTGACAGAGGTAAGCGACCACGTTATCCACGACGCAACACTGTATCAGGACGAAGACTCAATCTCAACAGCAATACTCGTTTATGCGCTCTCAAAAACAGTAGGCAAGTGCTGCGAAAAAGAAATACCATTCCGCCACTTTGCAGAGCCATTAAGGAAAATGCACACCTACCTGAGCAAAGACAATTACAAATTTTTCAGAGACGAACTAAAAAGAGCAATACACGAAATCAAGAAAACAGACGAGAAACTAAACGTATACGTGCAGGAAGTATTTGAAAGGGCAAAAATAAAAAAAGGAAGCAAAATGCACGAGCACGGAATCTCAATTGCGCGAACAGCAGAAATACTAGGGATAAGCCAATGGGAGCTCCAGCAGTATGTCGGAATCCAGCCAGAGACATCCAAACAGACAATGCCTGTACACAAAAGACTGGAAATAACGCGAGCGCTGTTTAACTAACATGGCAAACAAAGCACTGATATTTGACGCAGGCCCTGTAATCAGCCTGACAATAAACAACCTGCTCTGGATACTCGCCGAGCTGAAGCAGAGATTCGGGGGAGAATTCTACATTGCAGAAGCAGTACGGGCAGAACTTGTAGCAAACCCGCTGCACGGCAAAAGATTCAAGTTCGAGGCAATGCAGGTAGAAAGCCTGATAGAAACAGGTGTGCTGAAAATAATAGACGACAAATTCGTGAAGCAAAAAGCCGACGAGCTGAAAGAGCTGGCCAACAAAATATTCTACCTCCACAAATATCCAATGCAGATAGTGCAGGAAGGAGAAATGGAAACGCTTGCAGCAGCAATAACAATGGGAATCGACACAGCAGTAGTTGACGAAAAAATAACGCGAATGCTCGTGGAAAAGCCAGAACAGCTCGAGAAGATACTCGAGAAAAAAATGCATGCAAACGTTACAGTAGACCATGAAAAACTCCACAGGTTCAATTCAATGATGAGCAACGTCCAGATAATAAGATCTGTCGAGCTCGCAGCAGTTGCCTTCGAGCGCGGACTTCTAAATAGATATCTTGTGGAAATACCGAATGCGCGCAAGGAACTGCTTGACAGCGTCCTATGGGCGATAAAACTAAACGGATGCTCTGTGACAGAGGAAGAGATAGACGAAATAATCCAAGAAGAATCACAGATAAATCGACGATAGAAAACAACCATAGAAAGCTTTATAAGGAAGTATTATTAATAAATAAAAATTATTAAATAAGTGTTTTCAAGACGCACATCAGAAAAACAAGAAGGAGAAAGGTTGTAGCAACAACAGAAACAAAACAGAATGATTGGGTGTAGTCCGCAAAAAACGCGTAGTAAAGGAACTGTAATTATCGGGAACAAAATCCCGAAGGAATTCTTCATAACTATAGGCACGGGCGAAAGCGACATAACAGTCCACGCAGGCTCATACCATCTGGCGCTCAACGCAGCAGGAATAGAACGATGCAACATTATGTATTACTCCTCTATCCTCCCTGCAATAGCAACTGAAATTCCCAAAGACGAGGAAACAATAAAGAGCTTAGTGCACGGCTCTGTGATGGACACAATAATGGCGTGCGCAAACGCAGCACGAGGAGAAAGAGCAACTGCAGGAATAATCTTTGCATGGCTCTACCACAAAAGCACAGGGAAAAAGCACGGCGGGCTGGTATGCGAATACAACGGACACGACGACGAGGAGACTGTAAAGAAATCCCTCAGAGCAAGCTTACAAGAGCTTTACACAAACGGATATTCAGACAGGTTTGAGCTAAAAGACGAGAAACTGACAACAATCAGTTTTGTTCCAAAGAAAAAACACGGAACAGCACTCGTGGCACTGTGCTTCCTGAATTATGAAGTGCCGATTCTTGAATAAAACAAATAAATACAATAAATAATTCTAAGAAAATTATTTCTCAGCCAGAATCTTCCTAAAATACTCCACCGTTTGTTTAAGGCCCTCATCAAAACTCACTTTAGGCTCCCAGCCGAGCTTGGCCTTTGCAAGAGTTATATCCGGCTTTCTCTGCCTTGGGTCGTCTGCAGGCAATGGCTTGAAAACAATCTCGGATTTTGTTCCAACAATAGACCTAATCTTCTGGGCAAGCTCGAGCATGGACAGCTCAACAGGATTGCCAAGATTAACAGGACCTGTAAAACCATCTGCGCTCATCATCTTATACAACCCATCAACCAAATCAGAAACATAACAAAAACTCCTTGTCTGCGAACCATCGCCGTAAATCGTGATAGGCTCGCTCTTCAGGGCCTGGCAGATAAAATTCGGAATAACACGGCCGTCATTCAAGGCCATATTCGGGCCGTATGTGTTAAAAATCCTCACAATAGCAGTATTAACATTATTCTGGCGGTGGTAATCCATCATCAAACACTCTGCAACACGCTTGCCCTCGTCGTAGCAGCTGCGCAAACCAATGCAATTTACATTTCCCCAGTAAGACTCTTTCTGCGGATGCTCTGCAGGATCGCCGTAAACCTCTGAAGTAGAGGCCTGAAGAATCCTCGCCCTGCAGCGCTTTGCAATGCCCAGCATGTTAATCATGCCCAGAGTAGAACACTTAATTGTCTTAATCGGATTAAACTGATAATGAACAGGAGCAGCAGGACAGGCAAGATTAAAAATCTGGTCAACCTCAACACGCAAAGCATCTGTAATATCATGGCGGATAAACTCAAAATTCTTATGACCCATCAAACTCTCTATGTTCGCCTTAGAACCAGTAAAAAGATTATCAACACAAATAACCTCGTGGCCTTTATTCAGCAAAAAACTACACAAATGACTGCCAATAAAACCAGCTCCCCCTGTCACCAATACTCTTGCCATCAAGAAATAAACAATAGGATTAGCTTTTTAAACATTGCGCATTTCCCATAACAAATGAGTGAAACAAACGAAGTATACAAGCAAACGCGCTATTCTCCACAGGAAAAAGAAACAGAACAATTAGAGGAGATTATAGCAATAGAACGGTTTGTAAGACTGGGAAACCTGCATATTGCGCTAATGCTTCCAGAAAGATATGAACGAACAGGAATACCATGGGAAAAAGCGCTTGAAGAAGCAAACAAAATACTTGATGCAAGCAAACCAAAATACCTGGATGAAAACAGAAATGTGTTCCATACATATTATGAGTTTCTAACATCCAGCCTTGACCTTGCAAGAACAGCATGCCCCCTAGGAAAAAGAACATACAAAATACACAAACACATGATGGAAATAGAACACACTGCAGACCAAATATTAGATCACGCAGGTAATGACAAGATACCTGAACTCGTAGATGACAGAACAAACTTGACCCACCAAACAATAGACTTTCTTGCCTGCACTAAAGAATTCGAACAATACCATACCAAAGACTCGATATGGGGCGAATTCCTAAGCAAAAGAAACATAGTAGCAAAAAAAGTAACCAATATGCTATCTCTGCTAATTCCATTAGAATTTCAAATAATCGCAGTGCCTGGAACAGAAAAATGCCCAGAAGGCAGGGATTATGTCTTCCTGCTCAGCACTTCATAGCCGGCATCAAACTACCCTTTACAAAAGGTTAGAATCCAAAGAGGCTAAGGTGGACATTCGCTGCGCGAAGTCCACCGAGCAAGGAAATAAGTAAATCCAAAAAAGAGATAAATTACGCTTTCCTGCTCAGCACTTCATAGAAAGCATCGAATATTGGATGGTCTGTGCCAAAAGCAAAGAACTGGGCGCCAACCTCGCTGGCAACTGTCTTTAGCGCAGTGCGGTGGCGAGAAAGCATGTCAAGATACCTCTTTCTTCCAAAAGGCGAAATAAAGGTATGCAGAATATCCTTGCTCTCTGCATCAACAAGCCTGAAATCACCATCCATGTTCTCCAGGTCCTTTTCAAGAACATCAAGAATCTGAATAAGAATAATATCATGCCCCTTGAAGCGAAGCAGACCTCTCCTGACCTGCTCAGGGTCATAAAGGAAATCAGACATGACAACAATCAAAGACCTTGACTTAACAATCTTCTTGTACTCGCCCAATGCAAGCTCAAAATTGGACTTGCCAGACGGCTTTTTCTTGTTAAGATAGTCAAGAATAGTAATCAACTGGTTCTTGCCCCTCTTAGGCCTAAAAATCTCAAGATTATCTGAAAAAGTCGAAAGAACAAACTTCTCGTTATTCCTCAAAGCCATATACGCAAAGCCCAGCCCAAACATAGAGGCATAATCGCCCTTAGAAAACTTCTTTGTCCCAAAATCCATGCTCGCGCTGAAGTCAACCAAAACATGAACAACAAGATTCCTGTCCTCCTCAAAACGCTTGACAAAAAGCTTGTCTGTACGGCCAAAAACCTTCCAGTCAATATAACGAAAGTCATCACCAGATGTATACATGCTGTAGTCCTTGAAAACAAGGCCACGGCCTGCATAAACAGCCTCGCGCTCACCAATATAATTAGAGGTAATCCTCTTGTTAATAATAAGGCTAAGCCGGTCCAGATGATGAAGAAAGCTTATATCAATCATTTTAGTCTCATTCAGCAAAAAACCTGCTCACTTCAGCAATGTCTTAATCACATCATCAACATTCATGTTCTGACGCTCTGCCTCAAAACTCAGCACAAGCCTGTGCCTCAAAACAGGATAAGCCATTGCATTCACATCAACCTTTGAAACAAACTTCCTGCCTTCGATTAAAGCTCTTGCCTTGGAAGCAAGAACAAGACCAATACTGGCTCTAGGAGAAGCGCCGTATTCAATCAAGTTCTTCTTATCTCTGGTCGATGTAATAAGGTCAACAGCATACTTCTTGATATCCGCAGCAATAGGAACCTGACGGACAATCTGCTGAAGAAACAGCAAAGAGTTCTTGTTAAGCACAGGCTTCAGCTTCACAGGCGTTGTGTCTGCAGAATACCTGTTGACAATCTCAAGCTCCTCCTCAGGAGTCGGGTACTCTGTCTTAATCTTAAGCAAAAACCTGTCTGTCTGCGCCTCTGGCAGAGGATATGTTCCTTCCTGCTCAATCGGGTTCTGGGTGGCAAGAACAAAAAAAGGCTGTTCAAGCTCGAAAGTCGAATTACCAACAGTAACCTGCTTCTCCTGCATTGCTTCCAGCAGGGCAGACTGAGTTTTAGGAGTGGCTCTATTAATCTCGTCTGCTAAAACAATATTCGCAAAAATAGGGCCTGGCTGGAACTTAAAACTCCTCTTGCCACCAGTCTCCTCAATAATATAAGTTCCTGTAATGTCAGACGGCATCAAGTCAGGAGTGTTCTGAACTCTCGAGAACTTAAGCTCAAGAAGCTGAGCCATTGTCTTGACAGCCAATGTCTTTGCAAGACCAGGATAACCCTCAAGCAAGGCATGAGAGTTGGTAAGCAAAGCAACAAGCATCTGCTTCAAGACTTCGCTCTGGCCAACAATGACTTTGCCCATCTCACTCAAAATATGATCAAATGTTTTCTTAGTTTCTTCAAGCTTCATTTTAACCTCCTCGACTGCATTTAGGTAGCAGTAATATCCTTAAAATAATTCTTGACTATCTTCTGATAGTCTTTTGGAATGGAATCCTCAAAACTCGAGTCTGTCTGCGCAGATATCTCAACAGGAACAGACGAACGGAACTTTCTCTCCTCTGGCTCGCGAACCTTGGAAATATCAACATCGCTCATAGACGGGTTAATCTGCAGATTCAACAACTCATTGCCCAGCTCTGCAATCGACTTGTCGCCATAAATATCCTCTGACAGGTTTTCCTCATACTGAAGCAATTCCTCGTTAATATCATACTCTCCCTGGAATAATCTCAAATCACCAACATCCTTAATCACACCGTGAAAATCAATAAACTTAACACCATAAGCAGAAACACCTGTAATCAGGAAAGAAATTATTGTGAGCACTAATAATTCTCTTGTCAGGCGGCTGAAGCTGAAAAAATACGAAGTCCTGATAAGATGCATTCCATCAAGAACCTCTTCATTAAGCTCCTGAAGAACAAAATTATTCTCCTGGCCAAGATTGTCAGCAACAGTCCTGATGCGCTCCTTAAGCTCAGGAACCTTTTCCTCAATATAGCCAAAATCAGAAGCCTTTCTCAAACGGCTGAAAGAATGAAGAACAGCATAAATAACAGCAGGAATAAAAGCCCAGTACCAGTCCAGAGAGATTAATTTCAGGACAAGAATAGAAAGCATAAACACAATAAGGCAGTCAAGCCAGCAAATGCAGAAAACCACCTCAAGCACAGCTCTCTTAAGCTCCCTCAATGCATAAACAATCTGCCTGCTCTTGGGAATCTGGGGGATTATGCGGGCGGGTCTGATTGGTTTTTCCTGAACCTTTTCTTCAACAGCAGATTTGGATTTTACAGACAGGTCTTCTTTTTTCTTAAGATCTTCATGCCTATCTGCTTTCTTTTCCAGCTTCTTCTCGACCTCTTTATGATGCCTAAACATTTATTCACAACCTGACCGATTTAATATATCTAATAATAAAACATGCAAACTTATCTAACACGCATCTTCTGGCGCGCCATCTGCAGCACTCTTCAGACAAGTAACTTTAGTATTCAAAGCAGCAACCTGATTCTCCAAAGCATGAACATCATCCTGCAAGTCACTCTTCTGGTCCTTCAGGACATCATTTTCTGTCTTTAAATCAGTATTTTCATCTGTCAATGAAGCAGTCAATGCCTTTTCTGCAGATAAAGAATTCTGGGCAGACGAAAGCGCAGACTCTGTCTCTGTAAGCTCGCCCTCAAGAGCAGACTTCTGCTGAGTGAGCTGGTCCTTCTCGCCTTTCAATGATTCCTTCTCTGTGCTGACAACCTGATACTGGTCGCCGAGCTGTTTCTCACGCTCTGACTTGATAACAAGCTCAGACTGAGTTGACACGAGAGCAGTGCGCTGGGCATCAAGCTCTTCTGAAATCTTGTTCAGCTGGTCAAGCTTCAGGCCATAAGCCTCATTGATCTTATCAAAATTGTTCTGAAAGTACACAGTTGCGCCGACAAGGGCGCTCGAGCTGATAACAATCAAAAACAACAGCAAAAGGTTCGCATTTCTAGTAATGTAGCTCATATTCTCATCTCTTTCATCATTCTCTCATCATTCTTGTTTGACAACTCTCCTTATAAATATTTCTATCAAAAACAAAATAATAAGCGCAATAATAAACGGCCACCTCAGGCTCTCCTTTGAAACCATCCTCCTCTGAGACCGGGTAATGGTGTGCGCGACAATAGCATCAATATCACCCTTGTCAAAAACCTTGCCCCCTGTATTGAAAACAACACCCTCAAGCTCCTGACTAAGGCCAAGACGCTCATACTCTGCAGGAGAATTAGCTGCAAAAGTAGCATCCAAAATATTCTGGAAACCAAGCTCTGCAGGAGTAACAGTGGTGACATACAAATCATCACTGTTCTTGTAAAAGGTATATCCCTCTGCAACAGGAGGATTTTCAGAACGAACAACAACATCTGTCGGTTCCATAATCCTTGTATCCCTCACATCAACAAATTCCTTTGATTTCCTGTCAGGATCTCCAATAACCCAGTTAAACATCCTTGAAACAACCATTGAGTTCTTTGAATTAAGCATCTCTGCATTCCACTCGCCGCCATCATCTGTGCTCAACGAAGCAATACGGCCAAGGCCAAGACGCCAGACAGTAAGAATAGGCTCACCTGTCGAGGTAGTCAACAATAATCGCGCAGATGTCTTGGGAACAACAGTGTTGTAGCCAAAAATAGAAGCCTCTGGACTGTAATCAGCTGTAATGAAATGATTCGGGTTAAGAACAACCAATGACATAGTATCGCCTGTCTTCTGCTCCTCTGGATCGCCAAACAAAATCTTAATCCTAGAACTATCAGTAGCCCGGAAATAAATGCCATTTGCAATATCCGCAACATCACGCATCACTGCCTCATTAGTGCTCGGGCCAACACCAATAGTGTAAATCTTAATTCCCTGATTATAAGCCAAACGGGCAGCATCACGAACAGCACCCTCACTCTGAGTCTTGCCGTCGCTGATAACAATAATATTCTTAGCACCCTGCAATGGCTCGAGCAAGGCAATCGCCTTCATCACACCAGCAGTCATATAAGTCCCGCCGCCATCAGACAAACGGGCAACACGGTCAGTAAGCCCCTGCTTTTCATAAACATAAGACGGCTCTGAAACAAGATAAGCCTGAGTGTTAAACGCAACAACGCCAAGCCTGTCCTTGACACTCAAATCACTCAAAACACCAAGAGCCAATGCTTTTTCAACATCAACTGTCTTGTCATCACCAAAAGCAGCACCAGTGCTTCCGGAAATATCAATAACAAGAATAATATTAATCTCACCCTCTTTTTTGCCAGGAGCGCCCACAAAAACAGGCAGGATAGATTCAAAAACAGAATTCTTATACTTGCCCTTTTCATACGAAGAGGGACCGCCAAGAACAACCATGCCATTGCCGTCTGCAATAAAATCAGTCAGCTGGTCTGTAACAGAGTTTATTCGGTCAGCAGGAATATCATTAACAGCAAGAGCATAATAATCACTCAAATCAGGCAATGAGGCTCCTGATTGCACAACGTATAATTGACTCAGCAGGGTCTGCATTGGAGAAACCTTTTCTGTCCAGTAAAAAATCTTTGGCTTAGGAACAACCTTGACTGTCTTGTAAAAAATATTGTTCTGCGCGAAATAATCCTCTGTCATGAGCTGGGCAACAATCTTATGATAGCCGTAGCTCAGGGTTTCTGAAAACTGGCCATTCTGGTCAAGCTCAACAGTCTGGCCGTCTAACGTGACTGCAACGTCGTAGACTGGCTTGCCAACCTCGCCGATAACAATCGTGAATGTGTTTGCAACACCCTCCTGAGTCTTTGAAGGGCCTGAAACAAAAATACTCGCATCATCATGAATCGGGTTCAAACGAATTGCATTAACAGTCGAGTTAAGCTGGGCTGCGTAAAGGCCGACATCGCCCAGGCTGGTTCCTGAATTTGCCTGGCCGTCTGAAATAAGAACAATACTATCTCTGGCTTCCAGATTAGCAAGAACTGCATCGCCGACATCAGAACGCTCAGAACTGCCAAAACTATAAACCTCAACAGGAAGCTTTTTCTCAAGCTGGGCAGCAAGATCATACGCAAAAGTCTCATACAAATTCATTGACGAGGAATTGTCAACAAGAATCTTGATAAACGGATCGCCTTCGATTGTTTTTTGAGTCTGGTGATAAGGCGAGGCAATTGCGATAAGGATTAAAAGAGCCATCAATGAACGCGTAAACCACATAATCCACTGCAAACGCTTTTTACTTCGGATAACATCAGGCTCTTCCTTCATCTTGACAAAATCCCTGCGAAGAATGAAGAACAACAATATGACAATAGGAATAATCAGGAATAGGAAATAAGGGTTTTCCAAGTAGGTATATGCTAGTGTCTCAACTGCTTTAATGCTAAAACTCATATGTCCCCCCTGATTTTAATGTAAAACAATTCAAGCACGAGCAATACTGCTGCGAGAACAATCAAAGGAAGCTCGAAATCAAAATTCCTGTCTTCCTTTACAGGCCTGAGCTCATATTCAATCGATTTTGTTCCAAAACTCGCTTTCCTGTTCAGGTCAGATTCTAATGTGTCTAACAGGTTGACTGCAATGCTCCTGTCTTCTAATTCATAAACGCCAACATCCTCCAACAGATGCGTTGCCTGCTTGATGACTTTCCTTGACGGAAGAACAATCTTCTGCTTTGAATCAAGAATCAGACTGTCGTCTGTCCTGAAATTAAGATTATTCAAATCCTGCTTGTCAGTAAGATATTTCAACAACTCTGTCCAGAAAATCGGGTAGCTTGGAGAAAACCTGAAATCAGATGAGGATTCAAGGAAGCCAAAGTATAGAACTTTTCCAAGACCGTATTCTGCCAAAGCAACCAATGAAGAATTATCAGAGCCAACCAATGAAACTCCTTTCAAGTTAGCTGTTCTGAAAAAAGAATCAACTGTTCCTCCAAAATCAACATTCTTTGTAAAACGATTAACCTGGTCTGTGCTTAAGAAAGACTTTCCTGCCTTTTCAGTCAATGTTAATGGCAAAAGACCTTTGTAGTCAATATCCAATGAATTCTCCTGAGCGCAGATAACTGCTGATGCGCCTTTTTCAACCTGACTGCGGATGTCTTCAAAAGTTCCTGCAAGAACCTTGCTTTTATCGACGTTATCAATAACATAAACATCATGCTCGCCTGTGCGCACAACAGGAGGCTGAGTGATATCGACTGTAACAAGACCAGAGGCATCCAGTGCGTTTTCAATAAAAATCGAGGCATTATTCGTGATTAACAAAGCCTTTGTTGTTTCCTCTGCAGGAGTTGAAAGATACAAAGTATTGTCTAAAGTGAAATCATCGCTTTCTGTGATAACCGCTCTTGTAAGGCCTTTAGGGGTTGCAAACGAATACGGCTCGATTGCTCCTGAAGCTATTGTAAGTTCTTTCTTTTCGCCAGCAATATCAACTGTTACTGTTTTCTGGTCTGCATTGAAATTCTTCACATAAACCGTTGTTTCCCGTTCATCCATCATCAGGTCAACAAAACCAACATTAGAGATATCAGATTCTGCAATATTAATAAAATCAACAACCAATCCCTTTGATTCAAGAATTGCCTTTGCAACATCAGGATCCTGGCCGCCTGTATTCTGGAAATCACTGATAACAACAACACGACCCTCTCCAAGTGCCTCGCCTGCAAGAATAATCGCATCACCCAGTCTTGTTGGGGTGGCTAATGGAGATAGTTTGCCCAGGAAATCAATCGCATCACTGCTCGAAGCTTCCTTCAAGGCAATCAATGGAATATTCTTTGCAAGAATAATAGTATTAGTCGAGCCGACAGAGTTTTTTGCTTTCTTTATTGCTTTATCGAATCTTGTTTGTAATCCTTCTTTGGCAAGCATACTTGCTGAGGAGTCGATGACTAAAACTGTGTTTTTAGCAGTGATGTCATGCTTGTACACGGTGAATGGCTTTGCAACTGAAAAGATTAAAGCTAAAATAAGAAGAAGCTGAATGATGAATAACAAATCTCTTATGAAGTTTCTTAAAAAGGACAAGAGCTTGTTTCTTCCATAATACTTTGCGAAGAACATCAATGAAGGAATCTTCATTGTCTTTGGCCTTGGACGTATAAGATAGAGCAAAATAAACGGAATCAAAAGCCCTAAAGCTAACAAACCTGCTTTTTCTGCAAATCCAATATGCATATAATATAGACGAGAACACTTGTTTATATACTTTTCTTTTTAGTTTGCCGTTTTGTTTAGAAAGAGTTATTTTTCCCATCAAATCAGCTTCATTTCGCCTTTCTTAACTTGTCCAGAACCTGCGCCTTTTTCAGCTTGAACTCTCTTGGGTTCAAATCAAGATACTTGATGTCCTTAAACTCAGCAATTATTTCTTTCAGCCTCGGAAAATAATTGGAAAGATTATGCTTTTCAAGAAGGCGGAAATAAAGCCCCCAGTCCATATCAACTTTAATGATTAATGCCATAATATCTATCCTGTCCTTCTTCCCCTTGACAGAATCCCTGCGGTCAAGCTCTGCACCCTGCTTTAAAACCAATAACGCCTCGGGCCTGACTGCCTCGATATTTTCCACCTTAACTGCCTGCGCAATTATTTCCTCAGCAGGCAGGGAGAGCCTGGAAAAATGAGGCACATAAATATCAACATCAATCTCGTCAACAATAATCTCATACTTCTTCAAATGCTCATTCTTGCGCAAATCATAATTTTTCTTCAGGTATTCCAAATCATCAAACCCAGAAACAACAATATCAATATCCTTGCTCTTATGAAGCCTGGCCCACAAATAAGCAGCCCAGCCCCCAATCAGCACGAACCGGATAGGCAGCTGCCTCAGCTTAAGCAGCAAATCCCAGCTTTTAACAGTTACTGCCTCATTCCAGAATTCCATTTAAATCCCCCAAATCCGTTAAAAATTCTTTGGCATACCACTCCCTGAGATTCCACAAGTCAACAAAAACCAATCCCCACGGAGCAACAGCGCCGTAACGCTCCATTATTTTTTCCTTTTTCAGGACAAAAAGATTCGGCGTTTTTTCAACAGCAGGAAACCGCTCCTGAATTTCCTCTTGGCTGCCATAAACATACACTTCAGAATAGTCTGCAGGAACTGTCTTGCGCTTAAGCTTGAAAGCAGAATACGCCCCGAAAACAACGCCGGCAGGCATCTGGCTCTCTATCTGGCGCACAGAAGCATCAACTCTTGTGCAGTACAAAATATCTTTTTCTATATTTCTTTGGGATGCCCAATAATACAGCACTTTCTTTGGGTCAATGACTACCAAGCTCCGTTTCTTAACCTCGATTGCGCCCATATTTTTCAGAGGCTTCAGGCCATGGCTGACTGTACTCAAAGAAATCTCAAGAACCTTTGAGAGCCAGGACTGCGTCAGCCTGCGATTCTTCTTTTCAATGCACTGGAACAGTATTTCCATGTAAACCAGCTCTATCTTCTTCATACTGTATTAGACAATGAGGGTTGTTTATAAATCTTTCGATTATTGTAGAAAGATATAATAACATAGCCAAACTTTTGTTACAAGCGGGAAAACAAGACAAAAACCGAGAAATAATACGAATTTTATACTGCGTCCTGCTTGATTTTAAACTTCGGATAAAGATTCGGCTCCAAAAAGACTTTATGAGGCTTGACTGCAAGGCCCTTGTCTTTGGAAAGGATTTCTTTGCCTGAAAGGACTGCAAAGCCCAAGGCAACCAATTCGCCCTTTAAGGTCATTATTGCAACCAAATCATCTTTTTCAATCTCTTCATGCAGTTTGCAGATGCCAGGAATATTAAGCTCTGCGCCATGGCACAAAGAATCAACTGCAAAATCATTAACCCAAACCATAGGCATGTGAACAATAGCGGACTCAATCGGCCTAATAATTTTTCTTAACGCAGATTCATCATTCTTGTTCTTCCATAACCAGAACGCATCTGCAAGATCCTGAAGAAAAACCATTTCCTTATCAGTAAAAGGGCCTGCTTTTGTTCTGACCAGCTGCTGCATATGAGCTCCTGTGCCTAATTTCAAGCCAATATCATGGCAGAGTTTCCTGATATAAGTTCCTGCCTCACAGCCAACCCTGAACAAAACATCCTGTGACTCAATCTCCATAACATCAATATAATACACATCACGTTCTCTTAACTGGCGTTTAACCGCAGATTTCAATGGAGGAAGCTGAGTTATCGTTCCAATAAACTTATCCAGTGTTTTCCTCAACAGTTTTTCATCAACAGGCTTATGAATATGCATCAGTGCAACATACTCTTTTCCTGCAGGCAAAAGAACCTGAACAATTCTTGTAGCACTGCCCAAAGCAATCGGCAAAACACCTGTAACACCAGGATCCAGGGTACCAGAATGGCCTGCCTTATCAATATGCAAAAGCCGTTTCACATAATCAGCAATAACATGCGAAGTAGGGCCGTCAGGCTTGTTAATATTAACAACACCGTATTCAATCAGTTTCTGAATAGGCCTCTTATTCGGGTCAAGGCCAAAAATAGGGTTAGAACTGCAATCTCTCTTGATAACAATCGTTCTCTTAATCCTCTCAAAAGGAAGCAAAGCCATGAAATACGAGGTATATACTGGAATATATAAAATTATGCTATGAAGCAAATTAAATTTAAAGAAAATGATTAATCTGTAATTATCATACGGATATTAACCGTTTTACCGAGCGAAACTTTATATACCAATACAACTATAAACAGCGTATACTTACCGAGTGCTGGGAGAAAGATGGGACGAAAAAAACCTCTAACTGAAACAATGTATATACAGATGTCAGGGGAAGAATTCTACAAAACTCTTGCAGAAATAGTATTATCCACAACAGTTGAAGAGAATGGAAAAACAGTAATAAAA
>Ga0315273_10002931_pt1 | contig 20407 bp, 16 predicted proteins | sample YL17G02_0_MG_FD_205753 | JGI IMG/M metagenome (GOLD analysis project Ga0315273, IMG submission 205753) | Sediment microbial communities from Yellowstone Lake, YNP, Wyoming, USA - YL17G02_0 | ecosystem: Environmental > Aquatic > Freshwater > Lake > Sediment | place: USA: Wyoming | collected... | reverse complement strand
GGCGGCATGTCGGCCGCCGCCTCCGGAGAACTGGATCAGGACCTGACCATCGAGCAGGTTCGAAATCGTCTCAACCGCCACTTCGGCGAGCGAAGACGCCCGGGTGCGGGCCTGGCGGCCGCCCAAACCGTGGCGGATGCGGGGCGGGGCCCCGGGGAAGGCCGCTGAGATGCCCATGCTCGGCCGGCTGACACGAAACCTGGGATGGAAATTCCTTTCCTTGGCGCTTGCCATTCTGCTGTGGTTCGCCATCGTCGGAGAACCGGAACTGGCGACCTCCGTTTCCGCGCCGCTCGAGTACAAAAACCTCCCCGCGGATCTCGAGATGAGTTCCGACGTGCTCGACCGCGTTCATCTCGAGGTCCGTGGCCCGTCCGGTAAACTGCGCACCACCGATCTTGGCAACATGGCGGTGGTGCTGGATCTGGAGTCGGTCCACCGGCCCGGTGAAAGGACCTTTACCATCGAGCAGTGGAACGTCAACCTCCCATCCGGAGTCACCCTGTCCCGAGCCGTGCCGGCGCAGGTTCGCGTGCGGTTTGAAAACCGCGTCTCGCGGGAAGTCCCGATTCGAGTGCGATACTCCGCGCAGCTCCCAACCGGCTACCGCATCGCGGGCCAGCAGGTGGAACCTTCCACCGTTCGAGTCATCGGCCCGGAAAGCCGTGTCAACCGCATCGAAGCCGTGCAGACCGACCCGATCGACCTCAGCAATGTCGTGGGCGAGTCCAGGTTCGAGGTTCACACCTACGTGGCCGACTCCCAGGTCCGGCTGGCCTCTTCGCCGGTGGTGCGAGTGAAGGTGATCCTGGAGAAGATCCCCTAGAGGCGCCCACTTACAATCCAGATGGCCAGACAACTTTTCGGCACGGACGGCATCCGCGGCGTCGCGGGCGAGTTTCCCCTGGACGCCACAACGGCGCACGCCGTGGGCGCCGTGCTGGGCGAATGGGCCAGCAAGGCTCAGCCCGGAGCCGAAGTCGTCATCGGCATGGACACGCGCGAGTCGGGACCCTGGCTGGCCGCCCAGGTGGAAGGCGGGCTGGCGCGGTTGGGCGTCTCCAGCCGCTTCGCCGGCCTGATTACCACGCCCGGCGTGGCCTGGCTCACCAGGACCGGTCCGTTCGTGGCCGGGGTCATGATCTCGGCCTCGCACAACCTGTACCAGGACAACGGCATCAAAATCTTCGATCATTCCGGCTTCAAGCTTCCCGACGCCGTCGAGCACATGCTCGAAGAGCGGGTCTTCGCGCTGCTGGATGAAACCATCGAAGCCGCGCCCGCGCGTCTGATCGTGGACCAGGGCCTGGACCAGCAGTACATCGACTTTCTGGCCGGCGCCTTCGACGGCTCCCTCGACGGAGTGACGCTGGTCGTCGACTGCGCCAATGGCGCCGCCTCTCATCTTGCGCCGGAGTTGTTCGAGCGTTTGGGCGCCCGAGTCGTCGCCATGGCCTGCGCGCCCGACGGCCGCAATATCAATCGCGACTGCGGCGCGATGCATGTCGATGGACTGCGCCGGCGCGTGCTCGCCGAACGCGCCGATGCCGGCTTCGCCTTCGACGGCGACGCCGACCGCGCGATTCTGGTTTCCGCCCAGGGCCGGATTGTCGACGGCGATGCGGTCCTGCTCGTCGCCGGACGCGCCATGCTCGAGCGCGGCGCGCTGCACGACGATGCCGGCCAACCCACCGTGGTCGCCACCGTCATGTCCAACCTGGCATTGGAGCGGGCGTTCCAGCGCCTTGGAATCCGCATGCCACGAACGCCGGTCGGCGACAGGTATGTGATCGAGGAGATGCGCCGCTGCGGCGCCAACCTGGGCGGCGAGCAGTCCGGCCACATCATCTTTCGCGACGACTCGACCACCGGCGACGGCCTGCTCACGGCGCTCCGCGTGCTCGAAATTATGCGCCGCGCCGGCGCGGGCCTGGACGAACTGACGCGCGACCTCGAGCTCTATCCTCAGCGGCTGGTCAACGTGCCGGTGAAACGCAGAAGACCGCTCGAGGAACTCGCGGCCGTCGGCCGGGAGATCCGCGCCGCCGAACAGGCCTTCGGCGACGCCGGCCGGGTGCTGGTGCGCTTCTCGGGCACCGAACCGCTGGCGCGCGTGATGGTCGAGGGCCCGGACATCCAGCGTGTCGATCTCTTCGCCAGCCGCATCGCCGGCGCAATCCGCGCGGAACTCGGATAAGAATCTATGATCCCGGTCGAGTTCATCTTCAACCCGAACTGGTGGTTTCGAAACTACGGGATTTCGTTCGACCGGCCGTTCTACTTCGACTCCCGCGCGCGCATCGACAACGACCTCCGGATGCGCCGCGCCCTTCACGAACGCTTCGGACTGGGCGAACCCGGCCCGCAGCCGCGCCCCATCGCCGGCTCCCGGCATGTCGCGGGCGGTTTCGTCATCCCGGCTTTGCTGGGCGTTGAAATTCGTTTCGCCGACAGTCAGGCGCCCTGGAACCTCCCCGCCAATCTGGACCGCGGCCAGATCCTGGCGCTGCGGGTTCCGGAACTCGAAACCACCTGGCCGATGAGCGAATGTATCGCCCAGATGGACGCGCTCGAAAAAGAGTTCGGCTATGTCGTGGGCGACTTCAACACCGGCGGCGTCATCAACACCGCGCTCGAACTCCGCGGTCAGCAGTTGTTCCTCGACATGCTCGAGGACACGGAACTGACGGCGCACCTGTTCCGCGTCGTCGCCGAGACCACCGCTCGCGTCGCCGCCTATGTGAAACGTCGCACCGGCACGTGTTCGGTCGCGGTGAACCGCTCCATCGTCAATGTCCACGCCGGCACGTTCCTCGACAGCAATTGCTCGGTCCAGATGATTTCGCCGCGCCTTTACCAGGCGACCCTGCTCGAGTGGGAACGGTGGCTGGCCGAAAAGTTCCAGCCGTTCGGCATCCATCACTGCGGCAATAACCTGCATCGCTACGCCCAGCTCTACGCGACCACCGGGGCCTCGTTCTACGACGTCGGTTGGGGATCGGACGTCGCGAAGTGCTCCGAGCTGTTGCCGGACGCCTTCCTGAACCTGCGCCTCAGCCCGGTGCGCATGCTCCAGTGCCCGGCCGGCGAGATTCGGCGCGACGTCGAGTCGCTGCTGACGGCGGCCGGCCGAACCGCGAAAGTCGGCGTCTGCGCGATCAACCTGGACCACGGGACGCCGGACGAGAACGTCCTCGCGGTGTTAGACGCCGCAAAAATGCGTCAGCCTGGTATGGTCCATTTATTCCCGAAATAGCAGGCCGCAGGCCGCCCGCCCCATCAATGCTATGTTTGAAAAGTGCGACGTCGAATGCTTCCCCGGTTCCTCTTTCTCCTCGCGACCGTCCTCATCGCCGCCGAGCCCCAATCGAAGCCGCTGACCATTCTTCACTTCAACGACCTACACGCGCAACTGGAGCCCAAACCCGACGGCACGGGCGGCATCGCCTACCTGGCCGCCGCCATCCGCCGCGAGAAGGCCCCTTGCGGCTGGTGCCTGGTGCTCAGCGCCGGCGATTTCGTCCAGGGAACCCCCGTCTCGACTGTCTTTCGCGGCGTGCCCGTGATTGAAGTCGCGAACCTGCTGGGCATCGACGCCGCCACCCTGGGCAACCACGAGTACGACTACGGCTGGCAGATGGTGGGCCAGTACCTTCGCACCGCGCGGTTCCCGTTTCTGGTGTCGAATCTCGTCGATGCCGGCGGCAAGACCGCGGCTCCGCCGTTCAAGATCCTCACCGCCGGCGGCCTGCGCGTGGCGGTGATCGGCGCGATGACCATGGATTTCCGCGGTCTCCAGACGCCCGACCATATCGGCCCATGGCACACCTTGCCGGTGGTGGAAACCGTGCGCCGCTACGCTCTCGAGGTCCGCCCCCGCGCCGACATCGTCGTCCTTCTCGGGCATCTCAATCCGGCGGAAGAGGACCAGGTGCTGCGCGACGTGCCCGAAGTGGCGGTCACTATCGGCGGGCACACCCACGCCGGCTTCACCGAGCCCAAGATCCTGCATGGCCGGGAGATGGTACGCGTGCGCTCGAGCAGCGGAGAACTGGGACGCCTCGACCTCCAGGTGAATCCCGCCGAAAAGAAAATCGTCGCGTCGAAGTGGACCCGCATCCCCATCGGCAAGTCCGCCATCCAGCCCGCCCCCGATGTCGCAAAGGCCGTCGCGCAATGGGAAGCCAAGGTCACCGGGATGATGGATGTCCCCATCGCCGAGAGCCGGCGCGCCTGGAGCGGCGCCGACCTGAAAGCGCTAATCGAGCGCGCCATCGCCGAGGAAACAGGCTCGGACTTCGGCTTCTGCAACCGCGGCGGCATCCGCGCCGAACTGCCCCAGGGGACCATCCTCGTGCGTCACGTCTGGGCCGTTTTTCCTTTCGACAACCTCACCGTGAAGGGCAAGTTCCGCGGCTCGCAACTCCCGGCGGCGGTCATCGCGGGCCGCACCATCGACCCGAACAGAACCTACACGCTCGTCACCAACGATTTTACCGCCGCCAATCAGAGCCAGCCGTCGCAGCTTAACTCGACCGGTCTCGAGTTCCCCGAGATCGGCCCGCTCCAGCGCGACTTACTGGTCGAGTGGGTCAAGAAGAAGAAGGTTCTTGAGTAAGTCCGGCAAGGATGCCCGTTGCCATGTCCGCCACAATGTTACACGACCTGTTCCACGTCTCGATCCCGATCGCCGAGAAGATTTTGCGGCCGGTCATCGTCTATGCCTTCCTGGTCGTCTGCCTGCGCGTTTTTGGCAAGCGGGAGATGGCGCAACTGAATCCGTTCGACTTCGTGGTCCTGCTGTCGCTCTCCAACGCCGTGCAAAACGCCATCATCGGCGAGGATAACTCGCTTCTGGGCGGTCTCATTGGCGCGCTCAGCCTGCTGCTGGTGAACTGGCTGGTGATCCGTTTTCTGTTCCGCCACCGCCGCCTGGACCAGATTCTCGCCGGAAAGCCGGCCGTCCTGGTCGAGAAGGGCCGCCTCAAAGAGAGCGCCTTGGCCAAGGAACTCCTGACTCACTCGGAACTGCTGACCATGGCCCACCGGCAGGGCTTCAAGAGCCTGAAAGAAATCCAGACCTGTGTCCTCGAGCCGGGCGGCGCCATCTTCATGGAGCGGAAAGATCCGCCGCCGGAAGACCGCCGCCAGACCGAGCTGCTCGCCCGGATCGACCACTTGAGCGTCCAGATCGACGATTTGAGAAAATGCCTTCCGGCATAAGGAGTGCAAGATGACACGCAGAGACTTCGTCCAACTTCCCGCCGCGGCGCCGCTGGCCACGGTTGGCGGCCCCGCCCAAACGCGCACGCCCAAAACCGGCGGCCCGCCGAATATTGTGTTCATTCTGGCGGACCAACTGACCCCCTTCATGACCCGTCCCTACGGGCAGAAGGCCGCCATCACTCCCAACCTGGACCGCCTGGCGGCCGGCGGCGCGCTCTTCGAGAACGCTTACTGCAACAGCCCGCTGTGCGTCCCCAGCCGCACCTCGATGTTCAGCGGCAGGCTGCCGGCGGCGGTAGCCAGCTACGACAACGCCTCCGAGTTTCCGGCGCACGTCCCGACCTTCCTCCATTACCTGCGCCGCGCCGGCTACCGCACGGTGGTAGCCGGTAAGTGCCATTTCATCGGCCCGGACCAGTTACACGGCTTCGACGAACGGCTTACTCCCTGTATCTTCCCGTCCGATTTTTCGATGCTGCCGGACTGGCGCCTGGGACCGGTCTACAACAAGGGCACCTCGGTCCAATCGCTGCTGCGGGCGCTCGGCCCATCCAAGTGGAACCGCCAGATGGGTTTCGATCAGATGACCTTCGACCGCTCCATCCAGTGCCTGCGCCACCACGCCATCGCGGGCGGCGGACGCCCCCTGTTTCTCAACGTCGCCTTCACCCATCCGCACGACCCGTTCACCACCACCGAAAAGTTTCTCGATCTGTACAAGGACGCGGAGATCCCGCTCCCCCGCGACCACGGTGATATCCGCAAACTCAGTCCGACTTACGAATGGTTCATCGTCCACCACGGGCTGGACAAGGAGAAGTTATCCGACGACAGAATCCGCGAAGCGCGCCGTAACTACCTTGGGATGATCTCGTGGCTGGACCACAAAGTCGGCCTGATTCTGGATGAACTGGAACGCCTCGACATGCTTCGCAACACCCTGCTGATCTTTGCCAGCGATCACGGCGAGATGCTGGGCGAACACGGCCAGTGGTCCAAACGCCTGATGCTGGAATGGTCCATCCGCATCCCCATGATCGTGAGCCGCCCGGGTGCGATCGCGGCGGGCAAGCGCATCGCCGCGCCGGTCTCGCTGGTGGACCTGTTTCCCACCCTGGCCGAGGTCGCCGGGGTCAAGGTCGAGACGCCCATTGACGGGCAAAGCCTGCTGCCGCTGCTCGACGGCCGCCAGGATGGGCGCAACCGCGAAGTGGTCGCCGAATACCTCGGCGAAGGCCCCATCGAGCCCGTCCGCATGGTCCGCAGCGGCGATCACAAGTACATCACCGTGAACAACCACGCCCCCCAACTGTTCGACTTGCGCAAGGACCCCGGCGAAACACTCAACCTGGCGGGCGTCCGGGATTATGCGGCGCCCGAAGCCGGCATCGCCAAACGCGCCGCGCGCGACTGGGACGGCAACGCCCTCAAGCGCGCCGTAATGGCCAGCCAGCAGGAGCGCGCCGTCGTCCGATCCATCCGCCAGTTCGGCGGCGCCCCCAAGTGGGAATACGACGCCGTCATGCCAGGCACCTTCAAAGGCTATTAGTGCGGCCACGACTTAATAGAAGAGGAGTCGAAGACAGATGAGCGGAAAGGTGAAGGTAGGGATCATTGGATCTCAGTTCGAAGCGGACATCCACGCGGCGTCGTTCCAGATGGCATCCGAAGAGGCCCAGGTTGTCGCGGTCGCTTCGCCCACTCCCGGTCACGCCGGGGCTCTCGCCTCGCGCTACGGCATTCCGCGGGTGTTCACCGACTACCGGCAGATGCTCCTCGAAAAGGACATCGAACTGGTGACCATCGCGGCGCCCAACTACCTGCACGCGCAAATGACGCTGGACTGCGCGCGGGCGGGCAAGCACGTACTCTGCGAGAAGCCCCTCGCGATGACTATCGAGGAAGCTGGCGAGATGGTGGATGTCTGCCGGCGCGAGGGAGTCCTGCTGCTATACGCCGAGGAACTGTTCTTCACTCCGAAATACGTCAAGGCCAAGGAAATGGCCGACCAGGGCGCGTTCGGAAAGGTGTACCTGGTCAAGCAGAGCGAAAGACACTTCGGCCCGCACAGTTCGTGGTTCTGGGATGTCGGGCGTTCCGGCGGCGGAGTGTTCATGGACATGGGCTGCCACGGGATCGCGTTCTGTTACTGGTTTCTGAACCGCTCTCCGATTCGAAGCGTGTATTGCCAACTGGGAACCCGCGTTCACGGCGATAAGACCCGGGGAGAGGACGAGTCGCTCTGCATCCTCGAGTTCGCCAACGGCGCGGTGGGACTGGTCGAGAATAGCTGGGCGCACCGCGGCGGCATGGACGACCGGGTCGAGGTCCACGGCGAGGGCGGAGTAACTTACGCCAACCTTCACATGGGCAACGCTCTTCCCACTTACAGCGAGTACGGATATGGTTACGCCGTCGAGAAAGCGCCGGGGACCAAGGGCTGGAGTTACCCGGTCTTCGACGAACTCTGGAACTACGGCTTCCCGCAAGAGATGCGGCACTTCGCCCGATGCGTGCGCGGCAAGGAGGAGCCGATGGCCACGGGCCAGGACGGCCGCGTGGTGATGGAAGCGCTGTTCGCCGGCTACGCGTCGGCGGCCAGGGGCGGCAAAGTATGCCTCCCCTTCCAGCCGCCGGCCGGGAAGAAGCCGATTGAACTGTGGTTGAAATGATCGGAGCGATCGACATCGGCGGCACCAAGATCGCGGCCGGATTAGTCGACCACCGCGGGCGCGTGCTGGCCAGCCTGGAACAGCCCACGGCGCCCGAACGCGGATTCGAAGACGCGCTGGCGCGAATGACCCGCATGTTACGCGAAGTGACCGCGGACCGGATCGACGGCATCGGCATCGGCTGCACCGGTCCGGTCGATCCGTTTCGCGGCGCCATCGAGAACGCAAGCCTGCTGCCGGGATGGCAGGGGGCCGAGTTAGTGAGCCGCATCGCGGACCAGTTCGGCGTTCCGGTCGCTCTCGAGAATGACGCGGATGCCGCCGCGCTGGCCGAAGCCGCCTGGGGCGCAGGCAGGGGCAAGCGGCGCTTCCTCTACGTCAACGTCGGCACCGGAATCGGCGCGGGAATTGTCTTGGATGGACGCCTCTACCGCGGGGTCGATGGATCGCATCCCGAACTGGGCCATCAAGTGATAGACGCTTCCGGCCCGCCGTGTTACTGCGGGGCGCGAGGCTGCTGGGAGTCTTTGGCCGGCGGGCCCGCCATGGTCGCATGGATGCAGGCCGCCAGCGCCGGCGAATGGACCGCGGAGCGCATTTGCCGCCTCGCCGAGGCCGGCGACGAACTGGCGCGGCGGGCGGTCGAGCGCGAGGGCCAATATCTCGGGTTGGGCCTGGCCAACCTGGTCACCATCTTCTGCCCCGACATGATCGCGCTGGGCGGCGGCGTCATGAAGAGCAGCCATCTCTTCCTCGAGCGCGCCGCCGCCATGGTCCGCCGTACCTGCACTCAGGTGCCTGCCGCCAAGACGCTGCTCGTGCCGGCCCTGCTCGGCGAGGACGCGGCGCTGGCAGGCGCGGCGCGAGCCTTTATTCACCGCTACCATGGAGAGTGAGAATGTTACCAGATATCTCCACTGTTAAAGGACCGTACTTAGACGATCTGTTGTTCCAGCCGCGGGCTTTGTCGGATACCCTGGCGAACCTGGGGCCGCTGCCTGATCTGAACCCGGGTAAGTACCGGCGAATCGTGCTGACCGGAATGGGCGGCTCGTTTCACGCGCTGCATCCGCTGCATCTTCGGTTGATCGAGCACGGTTACACCTCGCTGATGGCGGAGACCTCGGAGCTGGTGTATTCCATGCGCGGGCTTCTGGATTCCCGCACCCTGCTGATTGTCGTCAGCCAGTCCGGCCGTAGCGCCGAGACCCTGCGCCTGCTGGATGCCCGCGGACCGGGCGTGACCACAATCGGGATTACCAATACCGCCGATTCACCGTTGGCATTGCGCGCCGACGCAACCGTCCTGACACACGCCGGTCCCGAGTACTCGGTGTCTTCCAAGACCGTCCTCGCCGCGCTCATGGCGCTCGCCTGGGTGGGGGATTGTCTGTGCGGGAAAGACCTTGCACGGACGAGAAGTGAGTTGGAGCAGGCCGCTCCCGCCGTCGCACTGTACCTGAAGCGGTGGGACCATCACGTCGCAATCCTGTTCAGCGTGCTCGAAGGCGTCCGACACGTTTTCTTCACCGGTCGCGGCGCCTCGCTGGCCGCTGCCGGCGTGGGCGGATTGATCGTCAAGGAGGCGACCCACGCGCATTCGGAAGGAATGAGCAGCGCCGCCTTCCGGCACGGGCCGTTCGAGATGCTGAGCCCCGAGGTGTTCGTGCTGGTGTTCGCCGGCGCTCCGGCCACGGCTGCGCTCAACCAGGCTTTGGTCGAGGACATCCGCAACGCCGGAGGCCGCGCCTGCCTGGCAGCCACCGACTCCGGTCCGGAGCCGTTCCGGCTGCCGGAAGTTCCGTCCCCAGTGCGTCCCATCGTCGAGATGCTCCCGGTTCAGATGATGTCACTCGCGCTGGCCGCCCTGGCCGGCCGCCAACCCGGCAAATTCGACCGCATCACCAAAGTAACCACCGTCGAATAGAACCCGGCACGCAGTACTCTAATTCGGGGACACTCTCGAAAATCGCAGAGACTTGGGGACACTCCGGGCTAATCTTACGCAACCCATCGCCTGTCCCGGAACACAGGCGTGTCCCCCATTTTCATCGGCTTCGGTGAGCGCGACGCGATCATGACCACAGGCTACGAAATCCCCAATTACGGAATTGGGGAATGAGTACTCCGTCCCCGGTTTTGCCAGCGGTAGGCCGCGACGGAATTCTTCCAGAAGAACTTCCGCGCAACCTCCGGCCCCTTGCCGGTGAAGTACTCGCGGACCACGTTCAGCACCTGCGCGTAAGTTCCCCACTGGTCGCTGTTGGGCCAGTCGCTGCCGTAGATCAGCCGGTCCTGACCGAAAACGTCCCACAGTTCGTCCAGTCGCGGCCGGTAGAAATCGAGGTCCGTGGGGACCCGGCCGTCGACCCGGCGGAGAACCGCGGAAACCTTGACGTACACCTGAGGACGTTTTGCAAGCTCGTTGAGCAGCGCCGGCTCGGCTGGGGGCTGAAGCTGCGGCAGATGATCGATCACGATCCGCAGGTTGGGAACCTGGTCCGTGAGTCGCACGACGGCGGCGAGCAGCGCCGGGTTTTGATTGGCGGTATCCAGTTCCAGCCCCGCCTCGGCCAGCGCCTTGAGATCGGAGATGAACTCCGGTTTCGACAGCTCCGCGCCGAGATTTCTGCCCCACAGATTCCCGTACCGGATGCCAAGAAAAAGCGGGTTGCGGTGGAACCGCTCCAGATGTTTGCGAAAGTCCGGCTTGCCCGGTTCGAGGTTTCCGACCGTTCCCACGATGATCGTGTCCTTCGCCGCGATGTCCAGAACCCACTGGTTGTCCTCCAGCCAGGGGCTGCACTCCACCTCGATCGCGCCGGTAATGCCCAGCGGCGTCGCGATTCCGCGGTATCGGCCGGGCAACGCCGGCTGGTACAGGACCGCATTGTTCTTGCCCGGCCAAGGCACGCCCTTAGGGCGCGTCGGATCGAACAAGTGAATGTGCGTATCGATGATCGGCATGGATGCGGCGTCACTAAGTGCGACGCCCGCCGTGCCACTTAGAAAAGTTCTCCGCTTCATTGTCTCCACCTACTCGGCGCGCAGAGCTTCCATCGGATCGATCCGGGCGGCGCGGCGCGCGGGCAGATAACTCGCCATCACGGCCACCGCGATCAACAGCAGCGCCACCGCCGCGAAGGTGTACGGGTCGGTCGCACTCACTCCAAAGACCAGACTGGCCATAAGTCGAGTGAGGGCGAAGGCTCCCGCCAGCCCCACGGCAACTCCGATGAGAGTCAGAGCCAATCCCTGTCGTACCACCAGCCGGGCAACACTCCGCGGGTCGGCGCCCAGGGCCACGCGAACGCCGATCTCGCGCGTGCGCAGGCTCACGGCATACGCCAGAACGCTGTAGAGCCCAACCCCCGCAAGCACCAGCGCCACACCGGCGAACGCCGCCAGAACGGCCGCCGTGATACGCTGCTGCATCGTCCACTCCCGCAGCACGCTTTCCATCGTGCCCGCATCGTGCACCGGCTGGTCCTTGTCGATCTCCCACACCTGCTTCTCAATCGCCGGAAGCATAGCCATTGGATGGCCGGCCAAGCGCACCAGCAGCATCGGAGTCCGGAACTCACTGTCCGGGACGTAGATCTCGGCCCGGCTTTCGGAGTCGGGACCCATCTGGCGAGTGCTGGCCACCATCCCGATCACCGAACATCGCGTTTGTCCACCTTTCCCATCCGGAAGCAGCACGACTTTTCCGATAGCTTCCTGATTGAGCCAGTTCTGGCGCGCAAACAGCTCGTTCACCACCAGCGGCATCGGGCGCAGCGTGGACGTCACGTCCTGCGCGTGAAAGCGCGGCCCCGCAGCAGCTTGATGCCCAGGGTTTCGAAATAGCCTTCCCGAACGCCCGAGATCATCACCAGCAATTCCTGGCCGGGTTTGCGTGGCACGCTCTCCAAACCGTACGGACCGATGGCAACCTGCTGCATGGGCACGCCCTGGGCCAGACTTGCCGACTGTACGCCGGCAAGCCCGCGGACGCCCTCCAGCAAGCGATCGCCGAACACCGCGGTGCGTTCTTTCGGGTACTTCGATTCCGGAAGCGCGATGCGCATCTTCAGCACGTGGTCGGGGCGGAATCCCAAGTCGACCGACAGGAGCGAACCGAGGCCGCGGATCATGAGTCCGGCGCCGATCAACAGCACCAGCGACAACGCAACCTCCAACACCACCAGCGCACCGCGGAGCCGGTTGGACGCGCCGCCACCGGATCGGACGCCATGGCCCAGCGCCTGGTTCACGCTCTGCCGCACGGCGTGCAGCGCAGGCGCCAGGCCAAACAGCAATCCCGAGAGCATCGCCGCCAGAATCGTGAATCCCAACACCTGGGGGTCGAGGCGCAACTCGTGAAAGCCGTGCGTATCCGCCGGCGCCACCCCGGAAAACAGGCGCAACGCCCAGTGCGCCAGCAGCAGGCCCGCCGCGCCACCCAGCCCGCTCAGCAGCAGGCTCTCGGTCAGCGTCTGGCGCATCATGCGAAGGCGGCTCGCGCCCAGAGCCACGCGGATGGCGACTTCGCGCTCGCGTCCGACCGCGCGAGTCAGCAGCAGGTTGGCGACGTTGGCGCAGGCGATCAGCAGCACGAATCCGACGGCCACCTGAAGCACCAGCAGACTGCGGCGCAGCGGGGGACTCACGTCCTCCACGGCCAGCGGAAATACGTTCGCGCCGAAACCCGTGTTCAGCTTCGGATCGGATTGCAGAAGGCGTTCCGCGATGACGTTCATTTCCGCGCGCGCCTGCTCCAGGCTTGTGCCCCGCTGGAGGCGGCCGAAAACGTAGTAATCCCGCAGGCTCTCGTCCTGACCTCCCGCGCCGATGCTCAGCGGAACCCACATCTTGGACTTCGTCTGGTCGAATCCTTCCCGCATGGCCGGAAGCAGGAATCCGGGCGGCAACACGCCCACGATTTCGTAATCCAGACCATTCGCGAGCATCCGCTTTCCGATGATGCGCGGGTCGCCGCCAAAGCGCCCGCGGTACAACTCGTCGCCGATGATTGCGACCCCGCCTTTGCCGGGCTGCATCTCCTCGGCGGTGAAGTTCCGGCCCAGCCGCGGCTGTATGCCGAGCAGCGGAAACAGATCCGCCGAGGCTCTGGCGCCCGATACCAGTTCGGGCTTCAGATTGCCTCCGTCCTCTCGGGCCGTGAGCGTGAAGTTGGCCGTGCCGTACAGCGCCATGGCTTCGAACGACCGGGCCTGCTGTTTCCAGGCGAGGTAGTTCTTGAGACACACCGTCACGCGCGCGGAGATGAACCCGGGCAGCGCCGGATTTTTCTCCCAGATCATGACCAGCCGATCCGGCTCCCGCAACGCTTTGAGGGGCCGTGAATTCATCAGCACCGCGTGGATCACGCTGAAGATCGCGGTGTTCGCTCCGATGCCGAGCGCCAGCGCCAGAATCGCCGCGGCGGTGAAACCAGGGCTCTTGCGCAGCGTGCGAACCGCGCACGTAAGGTCCTGTCGGATGGCGTCCATGGCCCGTCTATCCGATTATGGCGTATTATGTCCAACATGCGCTTCCATCGTCTGTCTCTAGGCGTGTTTGCGGTGGCCCTCCTGCTGGGCGCGGCGCCCCAGCCGCTGGAATTGGCCTTCAGCGGGCTGCCGCCACTGGCGGGACTGGCCCTCAGCCCGCAAGGCGGGCTGTTTGCGACTGTCTCCGCGCAGGGCGGTCTGGTCATTCAGATTTTTGGCAGTAAGAGTTGGACCGCGCTGGCGCGCACGGGAGGACAGCCGCGAGGGCTGGCCTTCGATGACGCGGGCGATCTCTACGTCGCCGACAACGCCCTCGGTCGGATTCTGCGCATCACGCCGTGGGGCGAGACGCGCGTGGCGGCCGCCCGCTGCGGCGGCGCGCCGATTATCGCTCCGGAAGGCGTGGCCGTCGCCGCCGATGGCGCGGTGTACTTCACCGACACCGGCGCATCTCGTGTGTGCCGCGTGGGAAAGCAGGGAGACTCGGAAGTCCTGACGTCGGAGGTGAAGCTGCCAGGAGCGATCGCGGTTTCGGCGGACGGTCTGTTCGTGGCGGATTCCGCGCGCAAGATATGGCGCGTTTCGCACGACGGAAAACAGACCATCCAATACGCGACTGTGCCGGAGGGCCGGCCAACCGGCATGGCCCTGGATGAGAAGGGCACTCTGTACGTCGCGCTTCAGGGCGCTGGCAAAGTGGTCGCGCTGACTCCGGCGGGGACCCTGACGACGGCCGGGTCCGTTCCCGGACCGGAATCCGGTCCGGTCGCCTTCGGCGGCATCGACATGCGGACTCTGTTCATCGGCGAATCGTCCGCCGGCGCGGTGTACAAGTCGCGGCCGCCCAACCGGGCGCTACGCCAGGTCTGGGAATCCGACCCTCCGGACGGCGCGGTTCGGGACCCGAAGCTGGTCCCCTGCTATCGCTTTTCGACCGACGACAATATCTGGTTCCTGCGCGACATCGCCAGGAACGAGGACAAGTATAAGTCGATTTTCGACAATCCCTATCTGGCCATGTGGCGCGACCTGCACAGTAAGTACGGGACCAAGGTCCACCACAACCTCTACTACCAGACCGAAGGTTTCAACCTGTCTCAAATGCCGGACAAGTACCGCGCCGAATGGCAGCGCAACAGCGACTGGATGCGACTGAGTTTCCATGCGCTGGCCAACAACCCCGACCGGCCCTATATCCACGCCTCGGCCGAACAAATTGTCCGGGATTACCGGCTGGTGGTGCGGGAGATCGAACGATTCGCCGGCAAAGAGGTGCTGCATCCGATCACCACCATCCATTGGGGCGAAACAACGCTGGCCGCGGCGCGCGCGCTGCGGCGCGAGGGCATCCGCATCCTGGCCGGCTATTTCGAGGTGCGCAACGATTTGCCGGCGGTCGGCTACTACCTGACGGTCCCGCAGTTGCGGCACATGATGGGCCGCGATTACTGGAAGGACACTCGGGAAGACATTCTCTTCGTGCGGCACGACATAGTGGTCAACACCGTGCCGCTCGCAGGGATCGATGGTCATTTGGAGCGAGTGGCGTCGGATCCGAATCAGTCGCAAGTAATGGAACTCATGATCCACGAGCAGTACTTCTACCCCGACTACCAGGCCTACGAGCCCGACTACCGGCAGCGGGTGGAGCGAGCCATCGAGTGGGTTACCAAACGCGGATACAAACCCGTGTTTTTCGAGGAGGAGCCATGGACCGCCGCGACGCGCTGAAGACAATTGGATCGATTCCAATGACTGGGATGATACTGGCCGGCGAGACCGGGCCGGACAGCGGTTCGCTCTACCCGGATTTCGAGCGGCTGGCGAACCGCAACCAGTACACTCACTCCTTCCTCGGCGGCCGGTTCGCGTCGCTGGAGGCGTACAGGAGAGAGGGCCGCGCGGTGACGCACGAAGCGCTGGGCCCGCGCCCGGATGCGGTCGATCCCAGGCCCGAGGTGGTCGAGCGCAGCGACATGGGGGAGTTCATCCGCGAGAAGTTGCTGTTCTCGACCACGCCCTGGTTTCGCGTTCCCGCGTACGTGCACATCCCGAAGAACCTCAAGCAGCGCGCGCCGGCCATTGTGGATCTGCATTCCCACGGCGGCATGTTCCTGTTCGGGAAAGAGAAGGTCATCGACTTCGGCGTCAACCACCCGGCGATGATCGAATACCACAAGCAGAACTACGCCGGCCGCCCCACCGCGACCGCGCTGGCGCGCCGCGGTTACGTGGTGATCACCATCGACGCTTTTCCGTTCGGCGAGCGGCGGCTGATGATGGACGACGACTTGAAGCGCGGCTGGGATCGCGCCGCTTACACCGCCGAGGATGTGAAGCTCCTGAACGCCAGATGCCGCGCGAAAGAGCCGACCCTGGTCAAATCGCTGGCCTGCGCCGGCATGACCTGGCCGGGAATAACCACCTGGGACGACATTCGCACCATCGATTACCTGGTCACCCGGCCCGAGGTGGATCCGGAGCGCATCGGCTGCGCCGGCGTTTCGTTCGGCGGATACCGGTCGCTGTTTCTGGCGGGTCTGGACGACCGGATCGCGGCGGCCTGCGTGGTGGGTTTCATGTCCACGGTGAAGCCGATGATCCGCAAACACATGGACACGCATTCCTTCGTACACTTCGTGCCTGCGCTGCACCGCTATCTGGACTTCCCCGACGTGGTGGCGCTGAGGGCGCCAAAGCCCTTGCTGGTGCAGCAGTGCAGCCAGGACGGATTGTTTCCGCTGTCCGGCATGCAGGAGTCGGTCCAAAAGATCGCCGCGATTTACGCCAAGGCGGGCACCCGGGACCAATTCACCGGCCGCTTCTACGACGTGCCGCACCGCTTCGACGTGCCCATGCAGGAAGACGCCTTCAACTGGCTCGACCACCAACTGAAAAACCGGGGACGGAGTACTCCGTCCCCGGTTTTACCAGGCGGAGCGCAGGAAGTGATCTAGCGCGGTCGGGTCCCGGTCGCCGTCGATCGGGTCGACGATGAGCGTCTTCGCTTTGGCTGAGGCCAGCAGTTGAGGCAGATCGAACCATTGCAGCGCGCCGAAAACGAAGTACTGGTATGGGATCTCGCGGTCGAAGAATTGACGGAAACTCGCGAAGCCCTCCCGCAACACCGCCCACTCGAGCGCCGATCCCTGCGCAACCGCGTAAGTCGCCGCCAGCGCGGCGTTGTGGCCGCGCGCGTAGAGCCCGACGCGATGGGTCGCGGTCGCGGCGGCCGCGAATTCGACGATGCGTCGAATGTCCCAACCCTGACGCCAGACGAAGTTCTCCCCAAGCAGCAGACTTACGGCGAAGACCCAGCCGGGTCTTTCGGTCGCCAGTTCGCCGATCCCGCGCGGATCGATGGCCCAGACCATCCAATTTCGTTTCAGCGCTTCGACCACTAGCGGATCGGACGCCAGCGCTTCCTTTCCGCGATCGTCCACCGCCACCAGGACGCCCGCTTCCTTCCCTGCCCCGTCGGGCCCCGGCCGCAACACCAGAACCGGAACATCAATCCCCGGCTGGGTTGTGAACACCACCCGTTGCACCTTGGCAACCTTCAGGCCGATCGTCAGAGGCAGTCCCCGCGGCGATTCTCCCATCAGCTTTTCCATCGAGACCGGGCTCTTGAAATCCTTGGCGAGTCGTTTCATTGCCTCGACTATGCCAGGCCCGGCTGGCTCCTTGCGCCCTCCGGGGAACACTAGCAACTCGGGTGCATCGAACGGCACGGTGACGGTCGGCGGTTCGGGAACGGGCCGTCCGTCGCCGTTGTTCTTGAGCCACCGCAGGAACCATCCATAGGCCGCCTCGCGCTTGGCCTTCTGGTAGCCGTGCCCTTCCTGGCGATCTTCGAAGAACCCGATCTTCTCCCCCGCGCCGAAGCCGCGGTACAACTGCTGCCCATACTCATAGACGGCGCGCACGCCCGCAATCGGGAACGACTGGTCCACCGACGCCGCGACGATCAGCAGCGGCTTGGGCGCGGCCATGGCCAGCAGTTCGTGATTATTCGCGTATTGGATGAGCGCCGGTACGAAGTGGCAATGCTCGTTGGCTTTGTACCAGTCGAGGACGCGCGTGACGTGGATCTGCTCGAAGAAATCGCTGGTGCCCACTACCGGAACCGCGACCGCGATGCGGTCGTCCAGCGCCGCCGTGATCCAGGTGTTGTACCCGCCGCCGGATGCGCCCGTCATCCCGATGCGCTTGGGGTCCACTTCCTTGCGCGAGAGCAGGTATTCCAAGGCGCAGCGCGTTTCGTACTCCGCGATGCCCTGCTGCGAAACGCCCACCAACAGCGCCTCGGTGCGGCGATGGTCGCGCGAGGACACGCCCCGCTCGCCCTGCCCGAACGGGTCGAAGCTGAACACCACGAATCCCATGCGCGCCATGTTGATCGCAAACGCCTGGAAGTCCGGCCGGGACTTGCTGTCGGCCCACCAGTGCCCGTTGTAGAACAGCACCGCGGGCGCGCGCGCATCGAGCCCATCCGAAACGTATAGATGAGCCGGCACCCAGACACCGGCGAGCGTCTGGAATACGATCTTCTCGATGCGGTAGCCTTCGCGCGGAACCGTCCCCGTCACTCGGGCCTGGAGGTCCGGCGGCCACGGCAGCCGGTGGAAGCCGAGCGATTCCTCGAGTCGGCGCCGCAACGGCTGGCGCGCGCTCTCGGCTTCCGCTTTCGTGGTCGCGCGCGGAATCCGCTCGAGCGCCGTCCGCGCGCGTTGTTCCAGATCGTCGAGCACGGCCGCCCGTTGCGCCGACGTATCCGCCGGACGCAGCGCGCGCGCGTCCGCTTCCAGATCCTGCGCACGCCCGAACGGGGCGGCAAGCGCGACCGAAATCAACACAAGGATTAGTCTCACGTTCCGATGTTACACCGCGGCTTGAGTTAGTCTGGATGGGAGGCATGCTCACATGATGCGATTGGCTGGCTGTCTATTGGCGGTGACCGCGATGCAGGGGGCCCAAGGTCCCCGGATTTTCATCGTGACCGATATGGAGGGCGTGGGCGGCGTACACAACTGGGACGAGCAAGCCACCGTGGGACAGCGCCAGTTCGAGGAGTCCCGGCGTCTGCTGACCGCGGAAGTCAATGCGGCCATCCAGGGGGCGCTGGAAGCCGGCGCGGCGGAAGTGGCGGTCTGGGACGGCCACGGCGGCAGCCGCACGCTGTCGGTCGAGGACCTGCACGCCGGCGCCCGCCTGATTCAGGGTCCGCGCACCCCGCCCGACTTTTACCTGGCCGAGAGACGCTACGATGGAATCCTGTTCGTGGGCCAGCATGCCAAGGCAGGCACGGCCAACGGGCTGATGGCCCACTCACAGAACCTCACTGTCAAGGACATCACCATCAACGGCCGCTCGGTCGGCGAACTCGGACAGGCGGCCGCCATCGCGGGTCAGTTCAAGATTCCGGTCGTCATGCTGACCGGCGACCAGGCCGCCTGCGACGAAATGCTCACCCTGCAACCGAAGGCCGAGACCGTGGCGGTGAAACAGTTCGTGGGGCGCGGTTCGGCCCTGAGCCTGGCCCACACGGATGCCAAGGCGCTGATCCGCGACGCGGCCCGGCGCGCCGTCGCGCGCATCCGGGAGTTCCAGCCGTGGATCGTCGAAGGGCCGGTCGAGATGCGGTTCGAGTTCCTTCCCGACAAGACCGGGGCCGTGCCCCCGGCGCGCGTCTATCGCGGCCAGACGGTGATCGAGTGTTTCGAGCAGTGGCTCGGAAAGCGGTAGCCGGGGCCGGCCGAGCCGGACAGCAGGCGAGTCACCTCGCGCGAATGGCAGCCTGTCAGGATTCCTCACGCCATAGCGTCATTATGACGCCAAGGCTTGCGGAACTTCGACTCCGAGAGTGACTCGAAGTCGGGGCTGACCGTTGCGAAACAACTGTAGCAACCGCTCCCTGACGGTCGCGGCCCAGAATACGATTCCGAGCCGCGACCGTCAGGGAGCCGGTTGATCTAACTCCCGGGGTTCGTTCCCAGGCGCAGCAGCTCGGGGCTGGTGTGGGGAAGGAAGGATGCGCCCACGAACTCATCCATGTATCCGGCGAGGTCGGCGAGATCGACGTAGGTAACCTTGGTGAGATAGCTCTCGATTTCGGCGAAGAACCGGCGCGAGAGCAGGGCCAGGGCGGCGCCTTCGAGGGCGCCGTTGTCCACATAGCCATAACGGCTCAGCGGAAGCGAGGGCAGCAGTCCGATGCCCAGCGCCGCCGGCAGATTGAGGAAGCGGCCGAAGTTGCCCGAGACAATGGCCCGCTCGACCGAATGCTCGCCCGGTCCCAGCGCGCCCACCAGCGAGCGGATGCCGGCAAAAACCGCGGCTTTGGCCCGGATCAGGCTGGCCAGGTCTCTTTCCCACAACGCCACCTTCCGGTCTTCGGAGAGCGTGATCGCGGCTCCCCACTTGCCGTCCACGCGATGTTGCCGAGGCAGGCGGCTAGTAAATCGGCCGCCCCGGTCGATCCAACCCGCGCGAAACAGCCCGTCCGTCAAGGCGATCAGCCCGGAGCCGCACACTCCCCGGACCCGGCCTCCCTGGATGAGGGAAAGCTCGATCGCGCCCGTCTCTTCGTCGATGCGAGCGCCGTCGACAGCGCCGCGGTCGGCCCGCATGCCGCAGCGGATTCCGCCGCCTTCAAAAGCGGGGCCGGCGCTGCATGCGCACGCCAGCGCGAAATCGGCTCCGCCCAGGACAATCTCGCCGTTGGTTCCCAGGTCCACGTACAGGGCCAGGCCATCCTGGTAGCGCGAGAAGCCGGCGCGCACCGCGCCCGCCAGGATGTCGCCGCCGACCCACCCTCCCGCGGCGGGCACGGTGTGAACGGGCGTGACGCCCCGGCCGGGCGGCCACCCGAGGTCCGACGCGTCGGCGGGGGGGAAGGCCAGCGCGCGCGGTTGAGAAGGGATGCGGCGAATCCCGGAAGGATCCGCCGCCAGCAGAAGGTGAATCATGGTCGGGTTCCCCGCCACCACGTAGCCGCGGATCAGGCCATTGTCG
>Ga0315273_10002930_pt1 | contig 20412 bp, 17 predicted proteins | sample YL17G02_0_MG_FD_205753 | JGI IMG/M metagenome (GOLD analysis project Ga0315273, IMG submission 205753) | Sediment microbial communities from Yellowstone Lake, YNP, Wyoming, USA - YL17G02_0 | ecosystem: Environmental > Aquatic > Freshwater > Lake > Sediment | place: USA: Wyoming | collected... | reverse complement strand
CTAGCGTCCGGACACGAAGGTCGGCGCGGCGACGGCCGTGGTGGGCAGGCCGGTTCCGGTCTGGCCCCGGTCGTTCGCGCCCCAGCAGAGGATGCCCCCGTCGCCCAGCAGGGCGCACCCGTGCGACCCGCCGGCGGCGATGGCCTGCACGGCGGCGGGAAGCGAGACGTCGACCTTGTTGGGCCCGGAGGCGGTGGTGGCGAGCTGGCTCCGGTCGTTCGCGCCGAAGCACTTCACGTTGGGTGGGAAGGCGGGGCCCGATTCCACGCCGCAGGTGAAGGCGCCGCCGGCGGCGGCCTGGCTGGGGGCGAAGCCGCCGCCGAGGCTGACCGCGAGCGGGGTGAGCTGGGGAGCGGTGCTGACGCTGCCGGCGTTCACCTGGCCCGAGCCATTGTCCCCCCAGCAGGCGAGGTGCGCGGCGGGCCCGGCCACGGCACAGGAGTGGGCGCGGCCGGCGGCGGCGAAGGAGGCCGCGCTCGCCGGCGCGAGTGCCTGGACGGGCGAGGACCGCGTGGTGGTGGACCCGTCGCCTATCTGGCCGGAGCCGTTGGCGCCGAAGCACGACACGCCGCCTCCCGAGACGGCACAGGTGTGGGCCTCCCCGGCGGCCACGGCCGTCACCGCGCCCAGGACCGTGGGGGCCCCCGGCGTGGCGATGAAGGCCGAGGTGGTGCCCCTTCCCAGTTGCCCGCTCCCGTTCGCCCCCCAGCAAAGGAGGGTCCCGGAGGCGACGGCGCAGGTGTGGCCGAAGGGAGCCGGCGGACTTCCCGCCGCGCCACCACCCGCGGCCAGCGGCGAAGGGGCGGCCCCGGAGGCGGGCGCGGCCACCCCGGCCACCCCGGTGACCTGGACCGGGTCCCGGCTGAATGCGCCCGACGCCGCCGGGCCCAGTTCACCCGTGGTGTTGTCTCCCCAGCACCAGACCTGGCCGCCCGGGGAGACCACCGCGCAGGCGTGGGCCCAGCCTGTGGCGACGGCCACGGCCGGCGACGAGGCGGGAAGCCCCTTCACGTCGACCGGCACCGGGCTGAAGGTGGTGGTGCCGTCGCCCAGCTGGCCGCGGTCGTTGGCTCCCCAGCAGCGGACCCGGCCGTCGCCGAGGATGGCGCAGCTGAACTCCCCGCCGGCGGCCACCGCGCCGGCCCGGCAGCAGCCGCCGCCGCAGCGCATCCAGCCCGGGTTGCAGGTGAAGGCGCAGGCGCCTCCGGTGCACAGCGGTGAGGCGTTGGCTGGAGCGGAGGCGGAGCAGTCGAGGCAGGCTGCCCCGCAGTGCGCCGCATCGTCGTCGGCGAAGCAGGAGGTTCCCGCGGTTCCGCAGACGTGGAAGCCGGCGTCGCAGGACACCGCGCAGGTGCCGGCGCCGACGGCTGGACCGGGGTTGCAGACCCCGCGCCCGCCGGCCGGGGGCCCTGGACAGGCGGCGCAACTCGGACCGCAGCTGGCGTCGGTCTCCAGCTGGCAGGTGGCCTGTCCACTCGGGGGGGCCGCCGGGCAGAGCCGGGTCGACGAGTTGCACGCGAAGCCGCAGGCGCCCTGGACGCAGGCCGGAATGGCGTTCGCCGGCGCGCTGCAGGCGATGCATTCCCCGCCGCACTTGAGCAACAGCGTGTCGGTGCAGACGTAGTCGCAGCTGCCGTCGGGGTTGCACACCGGGCTCCCGCCCGTGGGTGCCGTGCAGGAGCAGACCGAGGGGATGAGGTTCTTTCCGTTCTCGTCGACGAGCGTCTTCCCGCACCCGGCCGTGGCGGCGAGCAGGGCGAGCAGGGCGAGCATCCGTGGGGGGGCGTGGTGGCGCAATTCAGAACCCGAAGAGGAGGAGCAGCCCGGCCGAGGCGCCGGGGCGGACGACGGTCTTGTCGTTCAGCTTGTAGACCTGGGCGGCGCCGCTGGCGTCCACGCCCAGTCGAACCGGGCCGACGGGAAAGGAGGCCATGACCGCGGCGCCGGCGCCGAGGATCCCCGAGGAGAAGCTCGGGCTGGCCGGCAGGTTCTGGGTGGCGTAGCCGTAGGTGAGCTGGGGGCCGACCTCCAGGAAGAAAGCACTCTCGGTGATTGGCCAGAGGAGGGCGGCCGAGCCTCCGTAGTACTGGAACTGGTAGGTGATGGACCCGCCGGTGTCGTTTCTTCCGGCCCAGTCGAAGGCCACCCGCAGCCCCACCGGACCGAACTCCTTGCGGACGCCAACCCGCACCGAGGGTGCGATACCGAGCCCCTGCAGGTCGAACCAGGCCACCCCGCCCTCGGCGAAGGCCAGGTTGGGCTTGGGGCCGCCCTTGGCGCGCGCCACCTCGAATCGGGTGGGCGAGAGAAGAGGCAGGTCGGTGGTGACACCCTTCTCGAGCGTGACCTCGCCGGTGGCGCGCCCCTGCGTGGACCGTCGCTCCACCGAGTACCGCCCCGCCGGCAGCGCCAGCGCGAGCGGCGCCGCCTGGGCCGGCACCTCGGAGAGCACGCCCCTCGGGCCGCGGAGGATGTAGGTCGAGCCGGAGTCGGCCGGCAGCACCAGCTTCGCCTCGGCTTTGCGCAGGTCGGCGAGGACCACGTCGCCGCGACCGGACATGCGGAACTCGTAGGTGGGGTGCTGGACGCCACTCTGCGTCCCGGCGGTCTGCGCCACGGTCTGGGCCGAGGTGTATCGGAAGGCCTCGGCCAGCGTCACCTGGCCGTCGCCGTCGGCGTCGGCGGCGCCGCGGAGCCCGACGTCGAGGTGGTGGGTGAAGAAGCTCCCACCGAGGGCGGCCGACTCCTGGGCCGCCTCCCCGACCGCCGCCGACGTGATGAAGGCCGTGCCTCGGGCGCTCTCGTCGCTGGGAAGCGCGAAGTCGACCGCCGAGAGTGGACGGGCGCTCTTCACCTGGGTGAGGCCGCCCGACTCGCAGGCGTCGAGAACCACCACCTTGGTCTCGGCCTGGGAGGCGGCCGCCAGCTTGCGCAACTCGTCGTAGGAGAAGGTGTCGTTGCCGAGCTCGAGCCCCACCGAGCCGGCGTGCCCGGAGAAGTAGACGACGAGGAGCGCCCGCTCGCCCGAGCGGCGGGCCAGTTGCATGCGCGCCTCGGTGGCGGCGAAGGCTTCCCGGAACGCGTCGCCGCCGCGTGCCTTCAGCACGATCACCCGATCGTCGGTGAAGTCGCCGAGCTCGAGGAGCGCGGCGCGGATCCGGTCGGCGTCCTTCTCGGCGAAGTAGAGCCGCTGGCGCCCGGCCACGCCGGCGTCGTTGCCGACGACGATGGCGAAGCGGGCCACGGCCAGCGCCGGGGCCGGCGCCAGCGCGGCCGCGAGGAGGAGCGCGGCGAGCGTGGCCCTGCCGTTCAACGGACCTTCTCGACGAGAAGGGTGGCCTGCGTGGTCCCGGCGGGCAGACCTTCGAGCCGCGCCGAGCGACGGAGGGCCTCGGCGCCGCCCGCCGCGGCGTCCCGGCTGGCTCGTTCGACCGCAGCGAGGGGCAGCGCATCCGCGCTGCAGACCGCGAAGAGACGCTCCGGGCCAGCCACGTCGTCGAGCGCGACGCCGCCGGGAAGCGTGGCGCCTCCCTGCAGATCGGCCGCGACGTCGCCCTGAGCCGGGTAGAGCCGGGAGACGTCGCCTCTCGCGTCCACCGAGACGAGCCAGAGTCGGCAGGGGCTTCCGGCCGCAACCTGGAACCGGAGGCGCGACCCCAGCGGAACGATGCCTCCGTCGGCCACCTCGCGTGCGCCTTCGGCGTCCCCGACCCAGACCCGCATCGCGAGCGGCGTCCCCTTCGCCCCCAGGTAATCGGAAGGGGGCTCCGGAGAGACGAGCAGCAGCGCGGCCGCGGCTGCAGCGATGCCTCCGGCCGGAACCATCACGGCGAACCATCGCCTCCACCCCGTGCTGTGTGAATCGTGGCCGGCGAGGACCCCGTCGAGGGTCCTCGGGTGGACGAAGCGGCGGAACTCCTCCCCTTCCCGCTCCATCCGGGAGAGCCGGGCCCGGCAGATGCTGCAGGATTCGAGGTGGGGCTCGATCCCCGCCTTCTTTGGGTCGAGGAGATGGGTCTCCAGGGCCAGCTCAGACGCGCAGCGCGTCACGGCAGCACCGCCTCGTCCGACTCCTCGCTTCCGGAATCGCTGCGAGCCAGGAACTTCCGCGAGTTCTCGACGAAGCGATCGAGCTTTCGCGAGACGGTCCGCCGCGAGATCCCGAGCATGCTCGCGACCTCCTCGTGCTCCATGCCGTCCACGAAGACGGCGACCGCCACGGCCTGGGTCTCGCTGTCGAAGCGGGACAGGACGGCCTGCGCGAGCTGCCGGTCCGGGTAGGCGTCAGGGCCATCACCGCGGGCGTCCGGCACGACGTCGAGGTCCTCGGCGAGGGCGTCCTGGCCGCGCTTGCGTGCGTCCCGGCGAAGGTTCAGGCAGTGATTGGTCGCCACCCGGAAGATCCACGGGAGCACCGTTTCCCGGTCCTGGAGCCGGTCCATGTCGCGCAGCAGCTTCACGAAGACCTCCTGCGTGGCGTCCTCGGCCGCTGCCCGGTCGCCGAGCAGTCGAAGGCACCGGCGGTAGACCGCCGGGCCAAGCTCCCTGTAGAGCCTGGTCACCTGGCTCCTCGGGTCCTCCAAGACGCCTCCTGTCATTCGTGACACGCGGGGTCTCCGGAACGGGACAAACGATCCAGGCCCTTAAGTGGGTCTCGCGTTCCTAGCGCCGGCGCCCCCGCCTGGCACGGCGTCCTCTCCCGGGAGCCGGTCGACGCCTCGTTCCCGGGCAGCCCGTGCCCGTTTCTTGGGCACCTTCCCGAAAGGGACCCCGATCCGGGGTCGATCGGAGTAGATCCGGATGGCACAGGCCATGCTATTCCCGGGCCTCGTCAACCCTCCGTCCCGTCAGGAGACACCTCCGCAATGGCCACGATCACCCCGAAGCAGGCTCTCGACCTCGCCAAGCAGAACAAGGCGCAGTTCGTCGACCTCAAGTTCAACGACTTCCTCGGCATCTGGCAGCACTTCACCATCCCCATCGACGAGCTCACCGAGGCGGTCTTCGAGGAGGGACTCGGATTCGACGGCTCGTCCATCCGCGGCTGGCAGGCGATTCACGCCTCCGACATGCTCGTCATGCCGGACGCCAACACCGCGGTGATGGACCCGTTCATGACGCACCCGACGCTGTCGCTCATCTGCAACATCGTCGACCCCATCACCAAGGAGCCGTACTCCCGCGATCCACGCAACATCGCCATCAAGGCCGAGAAGTATCTGAAGGCCACCGGCATCGGCGACGTGGCCTACTTCGGCCCCGAGGCCGAGTTCTTCATCTTCGACGAGGTCCGCTACGAGGTCGGCGTCAACCAGTCCTTCTACAAGGTGGACTCGGTCGAGGGGCAGTGGAACACCGGCCGCGAGGAGGCGGGCGGCAACCTCGGCTACAAGCCCCGCTACAAGGAGGGCTACTTTCCGGTGGCGCCCACCGACAGCCAGCAGGACATCCGCTCCGAGATGTGCGCGATCATGGAGGCGATGGGCATCAAGGTCGAGCGGCAGCACCACGAGGTCGCCACCGCCGGACAGGCCGAGATCGACATCCGCTTCGACGCGCTCCTGCCCATGGCCGACAAGCTGATGTGGTTCAAGTACATCATCAAGAACGTGGCCCGCCGGCACGGCAAGACCGTGACCTTCATGCCCAAGCCGCTCTATGGCGACAACGGCTCGGGCATGCACGTCCACCAGTCGATCTGGAAGAACGGAAAGCCGCTCTTCGCGGGCGACGGGTACGCGGGGATGTCGGACCTGGCCATGTGGTACATCGGCGGCATCCTCCGGCACGCCCCGGCGCTGGCCGCCTTCTGCAACCCGACGACGAACAGCTACAAGCGGCTCGTCCCCGGCTTCGAGGCGCCGGTCAACCTGGCCTACTCGGCGCGCAACCGCTCGGCGTCGATCCGCATCCCGATGTACTCGCCGAGCCCCAAGGCGAAGCGCATCGAGTTCCGATCGCCGGACCCGGCCGCCAACGGCTACCTCGCCTTTGCGGCCATGCTGATGGCCGGGCTCGACGGCATCGAGAACAAGATCAACCCGGGCCAGCCGCTCGACAAGGACATCTACGGCATGTCGCCGGAGGAGTTGAAGGACATCCCCAAGATGCCGGGCTCCCTCGAGGAGGCCCTCGAGAACCTGCGCAAGGACCACTCCTTCATGCTCAAGGGTGACGTCTTCACCGACGACGTCATCGAGACCTGGATCCAGTACAAGTACGACAAGGAAGTGAACCCGATCCGGATGCGTCCGACCCCGCTCGAGTACACCCTCTACTTCGACACCTAGGGAGCTCTTCGCAGCGCATCTTCCAGGCGGCCGCCCTCCGGGGCGGTCGTCGTCGTTTCGGCAGTAGAATGCGCCGCCGTGCCGCCCACCCTCCCCTCCCTGGCCGCCTCCCTGCGGGCCTCCCTGCGCGAGGTCCTGGGCGGCCTGCCGCGAGCGTACTGGGCGCTCTGGGTCGGACTGCTCGTGAACCGAATCGGCAGCTTCGTCGTGCCGTTCCTGTCGCTCTACCTCACGACGGAACGGGGCCTGTCCGTGGGGGAGGCGGGCGGGCTCGTCTCGCTCTGGGGGCTCGGGGCCATCGGGGCGGGGCCGGTGGCGGGGGTGGTCGCCGACCGCCTGGGACGTCGGGCGGCGTTGCTCGGCTCGCTCGTGGGGGGCGCCGCCTTCACCGTCGCGCTCGGCTTCGTTCGAACCCCCGCCGTCGTCGCGCCGCTCGTCTTCGCGGTGGGATTCGTGGGCGAGATCTACCGGCCGGCCTCCCATGCGGTCGTCGGCGACGTGGTGCCCCCCGAGGACCGGGTGCGCGCCTTCGGACTCCTCTACTGGGCGGTGAACCTGGGCGTGGCCATCGGCCTCGCGCTGGCCGGGCTCATCGCGTCGGTGAGCTACACGCTGCTCTTCGTCGGCGACGGGCTCACCAGCCTCGCCTTTGCCTGGGTGGTGTGGCGCTTCGTGCCGGAGACGCGGCCGGAATCTCGCCCGGAGACCGTGCGGGAGGTGCTGGCTGGACTCGTCGTGCCCATGCGCGACCGGATCTTCCTGCCGTTCCTGCTGCTTCACCTGGCGCTCGCCACCATCTTCTTCCAGTTCCAGCTCACACTGCCGGTGGACATGGCCGCGAACGGGATCTCGCCGGCCGGATTCGGGCTCCTGATGGCCATGAACGGCGGGATCATCGTCGTCCTGCAGCCTCTGGCGGCGCGCTTCATCGGCTCCCGCGACCCGGCGCACGCCATGGCCGTGGGGGCGGCGCTCATCGGCCTCGGCTTCGGGATGAATGCGCTCCACCACACCGTGGGCTGGTACGCGCTCGGGATCGTGGTCTGGACGGTGGGCGAGATCGCCTACCTTCCGGTCGTGTCCACCATCCCGTCGGAGCTGGCGCCGGCTGCGCTGCGGGGGCGATTCCAGGGGGCGTATTCGCTCTCGTGGGCGGTGGCGGCCTTCGCGGCACCGGCGCTGGGCGCCTGGGGGCTGGAACGGTTCGGGGCGAGCGCTGTCTGGGGGGCGTGCTTCGTCGCGGGTGTCGTCGTCGCGGGAGGGCAGCTCCTGGCGGGGCCGGCGAGGAGGCGACGCATCGAGGAGATCCGGGCGGCGAGGGAGTAGTTCGCCCGGGCGAGTGGGTGCCGCCGGTCGGGCAGATGCCTCCCTCCGCGGCGCTGGTCCTCGGGGGAGGGCGTTCGAGGCCGGATGGCGCCGAGTCACAGCGGGCTCGAGCTTTCGCGATCCTCGGCACCCCTGCGGAGGCGCCGCTTCTGGCGGCACTGCCCGCCGGCTGCCTTGCGTCGGGCGGATTGCTCCCCTTGCGGTAGGATTCGAGCGTGCGTCGACTCGTCGCCGGGACGTTGATTGGCGTTTTGACGGCGCTCGCGAGCGCCTTCCTCGCGGATGCGCTCGCTGCACCTGTGGACCTGGCGCCATCGGCCGAGGACGGGGCGTACTTCCGGCGTCTGGAGCCCCACATGGCGACGGCGGGCCTGCGTCTCGAGGAGGCGACGCTGGAGTCGGCGATGCGCCGCCTCGGCACCGTGGACCGCAAGGACTGGATGAAGGGCACGAAGGCGCCGTTCGTCTGCTACGTGGGCCCGGATGGTACGCGGCTCGGCCTGGGGTTCGGCACGAGCGAAGGGCTGCTCGTTCTCGAACGCTTCGAGATCATGGCTCCTGGAACGAACGTGGAAACCGTCCCGAACTACACCATCGCCGAGGCCGATCGGCCCAGGTGCGTGCCCGTCATGAAGCTTGCCGGGGAGACCAGCGGCAGGCTCCGCCTGGGAATGACGCGGGCGGAGGTGAACACCCTCCTCGGAAAGGAGAACGGCGGGGCCGGGGAGGATTCCTGGAGCTATTCGGGTTCGGTGAGGCTCGAACTCTCGCCCGTCCAGGCCGACATCCTGCGAGAGGCCGGGGTGCCCCCGGAGGACTTCCTCGTGGAGCGGGAGCTTCGCCTCGAATTCAGGAAGGACCGGCTCGTCGCCATTCGCGTCCGCCAGGTGACGCGGGGCTGACGACCCGCCGCCAGCGCCGGAACCGCCCCGAGCGACGAGGCCGCACGGATCACTCCCCCAGGTACGCCTTCCTCACCTCGGGGCTCGCGAGCAACTCCCTCCCGCTCCCCTGCATCACGATCGACCCCGTCTCCAGCACGTAGGCGTGGTGCGCCACTTGAAGGGCCATGTTGGCGTTCTGCTCGACGAGCAGGAGCGACACCCCCGCCTCGTTGATCTCCTGGATGACCTGGAAGATCCGGTCGACGAACTGCGGGGCGAGCCCGAGCGACGGCTCGTCGAGGAGCAGAAGCGTGGGGCGGCTCATGAGCGCGCGCCCCACCGCCAGCATCTGCTGCTCGCCACCGGACAGCGTCCCCGACACCTGCCCGCCTCGCTCCTTCAGGATGGGGAAGAGCGCGTAGGCCCGCTCCCGATCGGCGTCGACGCCGTCCCGGTCGCGGCGGAGGTATGCGCCGAGCTCCAGGTTCTCCTTCACCGTGAGATTGAGGAAGATCCCGCGTCCCTCCGGCGCGTGGGCCACGCCGAGCGCCACGATCTGGTTCGAGGGCACCCCCACGAGCGACTCTCCCTGGAACTCGACGGCGCCGGACGTCGGGCGAACGAGTCCAGAGATGGCCCGGAGCGTGGTGCTCTTCCCGGCGCCGTTCGCGCCGATGAGGGCCACGATCCTCCCCCTGGGGACCTGCAAGGAGATCCCGGACAGCGCGCGGATGACGCCGTAGTGGACGACCAGATCGCGGACGGAGAGCAGCGGCTCGCTCACGCGCCCCCTCCCTCGGCGCCGCGCGGCGGCCGGAGCTTCAGCTTTCCGTCGCCCAGGTAGGCCTCGATCACCTTGGGATCGCGCCTGACCTCCTCGGGTCGGCCATGGGCGATGGTCACGCCGTGGTCGAGCACCATGACCCGCTCCGAGACCCCCATGACGAGCCGCATGTCGTGCTCGATGACCAGGATGGCGAGCGAGAACTGGTCCCGGATGCGCCGGATGAGCGCCAGGAGCGCCACCTTCTCCGACGCGTTCATGCCGGCGCCCGGCTCGTCCAGGCAGAGGATCTTCGGGCCCGTGGCGAGCGCGCGGGCGATCTCGAGACGCCGCTGCTCGCCGTAGGGCAGGTTGCGCGCCAGCTCGTCCTTGCGGTGCCCGAGCTCCATGACCGCGAGGAACTCCTCGGCCCGCTGCCCGATGCGCGCCTCCTCGGCGTCGTGCCGCGCCGTGAGCAGCCAGGCGGAGGTGAACCCGCTCCTCGAGCCGGCGTGACAGGCGATGCGAACGTTGTCGAAGGCCGAGAGCTCCCTGAAGAGCCGCACGTTCTGGAAGGTGCGGGCCACGCCCAGCTCGCAGATCTGGTGCGGGCGCATGCCGTTCACGCGCTGGCCTCCGACCCGGACCTCTCCCTGGCTGGGCGCGTAGACCCCTGTCAGCGCGTTGAAGGCGGTGGTCTTCCCGGCGCCGTTCGGGCCGATGAGGCCGACCAGCTCGCCGGCCCGCAGCGCCAGGTCGAATCCGGAGAGCGCCGTGAGGCCGCCGAACTTCATGGCCACCCCGCGGGCCTCGAGAACCGGCTCGCCCATCGTGCTCACGGCTTCCCCCCGTCGGCGCGCCGCCGCATCCAGCGCGGCACCGCATCCCAGATCTCGCGCGTCCCGAAGAGCCCGGAGGGGCGGGTAAGCATGAGCACGATGAGGAGAAGCGAGAAGATGACCATCCGGTACTGGTCGGCAGCCTGCAGCGATTCGAGCGCCACGGTGAGCAGCGTCGCCGCCACGATGGATCCGGTGATGGAGCCCATTCCGCCGAGCACCACCATCACCACCACCTCCATCGACTTCACGAAGGTGAACATCCGAGGGGTGACGAGCTGGATCTTGTGGACGAGCAGCACGCCGGCGAGGCCGGCGAAGGCCGCCGAGATGACGAAGGCCCGCACCTTCCAGCCCACCGTGTCGACCCCCATGGCCTCGGCGGCCACCTCGTCCTCGCGGATGGCGAGCAGCGCCCGTCCCTGCGTCGAGAGGAGCAGCCGCCGCGCCATCACCACGGTGGCGACGATGCCCATTCCGGCCCAGACCACGTTGGTGAATGGGGGGAGCCCCGAGATGCCCGTGGCCTGCCCGAGCACCTTGGTGTTCTCGATGATGACCCGGATGATCTCGCCGAACCCCAGCGTCACGATGGCGAGGTAGTCGCCCCGAAGACGCAAGGACGGGATGCCCACGAGCAGCCCGGCCAGGGACGCCGCCGCCATCCCGGCCACGATCGCCAGGAAGAAGACCACCGCGTCGGACGCCGGGAGCGGCAGCCCGGCGATCTGGAAGCTCTCCATGCCGGTGGTGACGAGCGCCGCGGTATAGGCCCCCACCGCCATGAAGGCGGCGTGGCCAATGGAGAACTGGCCGGTGAAGCCGTTCACCACGTTGAGCGACACCGCCAGGATCACGTTCACGGCGATGTTCACGAACACGAAGGAGTAGTACTGGGGCAACGCGCCCTGGAGGAGCCACAGCAAGGGCAGCGCGACCAGGAAGGGCGCCCCCGAGCGCAGGACGAGGCGAGCGCGCCGCATCACACCTTCTCCACGGTGACGCGCCCGAGCAGCCCCTCGGGCCGGACCAGCAGCATCAGGATCAGGATGGCGAAGGCGATGCCGTCGCGAAACGAGGAGAGGGCGTAGCCCGCCACCATCTCCTCGGCGAGCCCGAGCACGATCCCGCCCAGCATGGCGCCCGGGACGTTTCCGATCCCGCCGAAGACCGCGGCCACGAAGGCCTTGAGTCCGGGCATGAGCCCCATGATCGGGTCGATGCGCGGCCGCGACCCGGCCACCAGCAGCGCGGCCACGGCGGCCAGCACGCTGCCCAGCACGAAGGTGGTGGCGATGACGCGGTTCACCGGGATGCCCATCAGGCCGGCGACCTTGGAGTCGAAGGAGACCGCGCGCATGGCCATGCCGAACCGGGTCCGGTAGACGATCCATTGAAGGCCGAGCATGAAGGCCACGGCCACCAGGAAGGAGACCACGTCGTAGTTGGAGACGTGGACGCCGCCCAGCACGGTCCAGTCCACTCGGACGAAGGGTTCGGGGAAGAAGCGCGGGGTGGGTCCGGGCGGGAAGCTGGCCGGCAGGAAGCCGATCGCCGCGTCGAGCCAGCCCGGCACCGTCCACCCCCAGCCGCGCAGCATCTCCTCGAAGGTGCGCCCCTGGGACTGGAGGCTGGGGAGCTGGAACCCGTACTCGAGGAGGAAGGAGACGCCGATGGCGGTGATCAGGGTGGCGAGGCGGGGGCGGTTGCGGAGCGGCCGGTAGGCGAAGCGCTCGATGGCCCAGCCCAGCGCGCCTGCGAAGACCATCGACCCCACGAACACCGCCACCGCCTTGCCGACGGTGGGGTGGGTGCGGACGTCCAGCGCCGTGGCGATGTAGAAGCCGGCGTAGGCCGCCGCCATGTACACGTCGCCATGGGCGAAGTTGATGAGCTTCAGCACCCCGTAGACCATCGTGTAGCCCAGCGCGATCAGGGCGTAGATGGTCCCGAGCGATACGCCGTTGACCAGGTGCTGGAGGAATTCGGTCAATCGCGCCGGCCGGTGACGAGGGCCTCAGGGGTTGACGGTGCTGACGAAGACCGACTTTCCGTCTTTCACTTCCAGTACCACCGCCGGCTTCACGGCGTCGTGGTTCTGGTCGATGGTGATGATGCCGGTGACGCCCGGGTAGCCCTTGGTGGCGGCGATGGCGTCGCGGACGGCGGCGCCGGACCCGTCGGCGGCCCGGCTCATGGCGTCGAAGCCCACCATGGCGGCGTCGTAGCCCTGTGCCGCGAGCCCGTCCGGAACCCCGCCGAAGCGAACCTGGTAGGCCTTCACGAACTCCTGGATGCGCGGGCTCGGGTCGTCGGGCGAGTAGTGGTTCGAGTAGAAGGAGCCCTCGATGGCCTTGCCGCCGATCTCGTAGAGCTTGGCAGAGTCCCAACCGTCTCCGCCGAGCAGCGGCTGCTTCATCCCGAGCTCGCGGGCCTGTCGCGCGATGAGGGCCACGTCGGTGTAGTAGCCGGGAACGTAGACGGCCTGGGGATTCCGGTTCTTGATGGCGGTGAGCTGGGCCTTGAAGTCCTGGTCGCCGGCCTTGTAGCTCTGGTCGTCGACCACCGTCCCGCCCAGTTCCTTGAACTTGGCGAGGAAGTAGTCGGCGAGCCCCATCGAGTAGTCGTTGCCCACGTCGCGGAGAATGGCGACCTTGTCGATCTTGAGCTTCTCGCGCGCGAACTTGGCCATGACCGTCCCCTGGAAGGGATCGATGAAGCAGACCCGGAAGACGTACGGGCGGACCTTGTCCTTGTCCTTCGTGACTCTCGGATTCGTGGACGAGGGCGTGATCATGGGCGTGCCGTTCGCGTCGGCCACCGGCGCCATGGCGAGGGAGCGGCTGGAGGCCACCTCACCGAGCAGCAGATTCACCTTGTCGTTCACGATGAGTCGCGTGGCGGCGACGGCCGCCTCCTCCGGCTTTCCCTGGCTGTCGTAGGTGCGCAGCGAGATGGGCTTGCCCTTCACGCCGCCCTTGGCGTTCCACTGCTCGATCGCCAGCCTGATGCCGTTGTCGGTGGACTGGCCGAAGGTGGCCTCCGACCCGGTCATGGAGCCCACGTGACCCACGAGGATCTTGTCCCCGGAGGGGGCGGGTGCGACGGCGCTCTTCGCCGGGGCCTCGGCCTCGGGCTTCTTGCTCTGGCAGGCGACGGCTGCGAGGGACGCTGCGAGGAGTGCCACGGCACGGACTGCGCGCATCGGAACCTCCGGTCAGGGGAGCGAATCCTGTGCTCTAGCACAGGGTTTCACGAAGGGGAACGGGCTGCCAGCGCCTTCTTGCCTCACGCTGCCGTGGGGTCCGGCCCGGCCGCCGGCGCCGGCAGCCGGGACGAGAGCGCGAGCGCCTCGGGGCGCCGCAGCCCGGACCGGACGAGCGCCACGTCGGGGGGTGGGCCGGCCCAGGAGAGGAGCCTCGCGACCCGGGCCCGGGCCTCGGCAAGGCGGGCCGGCGACACCGCCCCGCGCTCCACCGCCCCGCGGGCCAGGTCGATGGCCCGGTCCTGCACGTCGGCCCGGTGGCAGACGAGCATGCCGTCGACGCCGGCGGAGAGCGCGCCCGGCACGGCCACCTCGAGCGGGAAGTGGGAGGCCACCGCCGCCATCTCCAGGTCGTCCGAGAGGGCCGGGCCGTCGAAACCGCACCAGGTCCGGAGGAGTTGCATGACCTTGGGTGAAAGGGTGGCGGGGCGATCCGGATCGAGCGCCTCGAAGACCACGTGGGCGGTCATCACCGAGGCCACGCCCGCGGCGGCCAGGGCCCGGAACGGCAAGAGCTCCACCGCCTCGAGCCGCTCGAGCGAATGGGGCAGGCGCGGCAACCCGGTGTGGGAGTCCTGGCTCGTGTCCCCGTGGCCGGGGAAGTGCTTGGCGCAGGCGGCAACCCCGCTCGACTGGATCCCGCGGGAGAGGGCCGCGCCGAGTCGCCCGACCTGTGCAGGATCGCGCCCGAACGAGCGGTCGCCGATGACCGGGTTCATGGGATTCGTGTCCACGTCCGCCACCGGCGCGTAGTCCTGATCGATCCCGACCGCCCGCAGCTCGCGGCCGAGGAGAGCCCCCACCTCGAAGGCGGTGGCCTCGTCCCCGGTCTGGCCGAGCGAGCGCATGGAGGGCAGCTCGGTGAAGCCGTGGCAGGCCCGCAGCCGCGCCACCCTTCCCCCTTCCTGGTCGACGGTGACGAGGAGCGGCCGGCCGGCCGCGCGCTTCAGGGCCGAAGACAGCTCCGCCACCTGCTCGGCGCTCTCGACGTTCCGGGCGAAGAGGACGACGCCGTACACCCCGCGTCGGATGAGCGCGAGGACCTCGGCGGACGGCGACGTGCCCTGGAACCCCACGCAGAAGAGGCCCGCGCAGTCGGCGTCGAGTCGGGAGGGCATGGCCGCGCCATGATGGCGGCGGCTCAAGCGAGGAGCAAGCCCTCGGCGAGGAAGGCGGCCACGGCGAGGAGCAGGAGCCAGGACCAGAGCGGCAGTTGCCGATTCTCCGACGCCCGGCCGTCGGCGGCGACCCGGGCGTGGGTCTCCCCGCCGAACCAGGCGGTGAGCTCGGAGGGCTCGAGCCGCCGGGTGTCCGACTCGCGCGGGTCCGGCCAGACCGCGAAGGCGAGCGCCGGGTCGATCCTCTCGCCCCCCGTGGCCAGGTCCCGGACCTTCACTTGCCACAGGCCGGGCCGGTCCGGGGTGGCGACGACGACTCCCTCCTTCGACGCCAGATCGCGCCGCTCCCGCCCATCGGGGCCCAGAAGCGCCGAGAGCCGGATCCCCTCCGGCACCGCGAGCGGGCGTGGCGCGCCCACCACGCCGGGGGCGTCGCGCCTTCCGCCGAGCGCGCCGGCCAGCCAGGCGGCGATGCGCTGCATGGCCGGCAGGAAGCTCGTGCGGATGGTCCAGTCCGACCACTCCGGGTCGAGGGTGGAGGCATAGAGCACCACTCGCCCCCGGCCGCGCCTCGCCTCGACGAGCGCCGGAGCCCCATCGTCGTAGCGGGCGATCACGCGGGCGCCGCCCTCCTTCCGATCCGGCTTGAGGAGCATGTACCGGTAGGTTCGCACCGACTCGAGACCCTCGCGCGCCGGGCCGGTGAAGATCCGGAGGACGGGGTGGTCCCAGTCGACCTCGGCGAGGCGCGCAGCCTTCTCCGCCGCTCCCGGCGTCCCGCGCGCCGCCGCGGTCTTCACGACGTGGAGCGGCGCGGGCAGGAGACCCTTCATCTCCGCCTCGTAGCGGTCGGGGTCGACGTCGTCCCCCATGGCCACGAACAGGCCGCCGCCGCCCTCCACGAAGGAGGCCAGCTCGGCCCCTTTTGCGCCGGGCGAGCGCAGGTCGAGGAGCATGACCACGTCGAAGTCGGAGAGACGCGCCTTCCCGAACCCCTCGGCGTCCACCACCGTGGGGCGCACCGGCGATGACGGGCCGGAAAGCGCCGCCTCGAGGAAGAAGGCCACGTCGCGGTGACGGACCGCCGACGGAGCGCCATTCACCACCAGTGCCTTGACCTCTCGCGGCACGTCGAGGGCGAGCGAGAGCGCGTCGTCCTCGGTAAGCGCGTCGGGAGGCAGGGCGGCCGTCACCACCGCCGGCCCCCCCGAGGCGAAGTCGTGGGCCAGGGACTTCTTCACGCTCCCGGAGGCTGGCAGGTCGAGCAGCGAGCGCACGGCGGTGCGTTCCTCCTTGCCGGCGCCCACCCGGAGCGATAGCGGCACGTCGCTCGCCGCCTCGGCCTCCTGGCCGCTCACCGTGGCGGTGATGCGGTAGCCGTGGGAACCGAGGGCGGGCTCCGGCTCGGCGGTCAGGCCAGCCACCCACCGGTTCGGGAGCTTCTCCCCCCGAGCCGCGTCGAGCAGGGTCACCTCTGGCCTCTCCGGGCCCGAAGGCGTGCTCACCACCGGAGCCGGCGCGTCGAGGCGCCAGGCACTGGCAGTGAGATCGGTGGCGACGAGCAACCGGCGGCGCGCCACGCCGACGACGCCTGGGTCTCCGAGGGCGCGCGAGGCCGCGCCCACGCAGGCGGTGAGGTCCGAGTGCAGGTGGGTCTGCTCGGCCTCGGCGATGCGCCGGCGCAGCTCGACCCGGTCGAAGGAGGGCGGGTCGGCCTGAGGCGAACCCTCGCCGCCGCAGACGACCACGGTGGCCGGTTCGTCGGGGCCGAGCGAGCGCAGCGCCTCGAGGGCGTCGTCGCGGGCCCGGTCGAGGAGCGATCGCCCCCCGAGCCGGTAGGCCATGGAGGCGGAGGTGTCGAGGACGATGGCCGTGGCGGCCGGACCGGCCGGACCCTGCGCGGCCGAGGCCTCGGGCGCCATGAGGCGCGGACGCGCGATGGCGAGCGCGGCGGCGGCGAGAAGCGCGGTTCGGGCCGCGAAGAGCAGCACGCGCCGGAGCTTGAACCGCCTCTCGGTCTCCCGCCGCGCCTGCATCACGAAGTCGATGGCCGGGAACGGGACCGGGCGCGGACGCCGCCGGTAGAAGAGGTGGATGGCGAGCGGGATGGTCGCCGCTGCGAGCCCCCACAGGAGCGCGGGGTGGAGGAACGACAGGCTCACGCCGCGCTCCGCTCGCGCCGGGCCAGGAACGGGACGAGCACCTCGTCGAGCGGCTGGTCGGTCCGGACGAGCACGTACTCGACGTCACTCTCGCCGCACGTCCGGCGCAACCCGTCCATCCACTTTCCGAGCAGTTCCAGGTATCCGCGCCGCACGTCGCGCCCGCGCGCCTCGACGCTGCGGGCGTCCTCCATGGAGAGGAAGAGGGTCGGGTCGTCGAAGGGAAAGTCGATCTCGGCCGGGTCGAGCAGGTGGAAGACGGTCACCTCGTGCCGGCGGCGCCTCAGATCCGCGACCATGCGGACCATTCGCTCGTCCCGGTCGAGGAGATCGGAGAAGACCATCACGGCGGAGCGGCGACGGGCCCGCTCGGCCAGGAACTCCACCGCCGACTCGATACGGGTTTCGCCCCCGGGCGTGAGCGCTTCGAGCGTCTCCAGGATGGCATTCACCTGCGAGGGCTCGGCCCGGGGCGTGAGCGCGTTCGTGACCCGCCCCGCGAAGACGGCCAGGCCGGCGGCGTCCTGCTGGCGCACCAGCAGATGGGCGAGCGTCCCCGCCAGCGTGCAGGCGTAGCCGAGCTTGGTGAGCCGTCCCTCCGCCCCGCGGTAGCCCATCGAGCCGGAGGCGTCCACCACCAGCCAGGCGCGGAGGTTGGTCTCCTGCTCGAAGCGCTTCACGTAGTACTTGTCGAACTTCCCCCAGGCCTTCCAGTCGACGTGGCGCAGCTCGTCGCCGGGCGCGTACTCCTTGTGCTCGCTGAACTCCACCGACTGTCCGTGGTGGGGGCTGCGGTGCAGGCCGGAGAGGACCCCCTCCGCGGTGGCGCGCACGCGAAGCCGCAGGCCGGCCAGCCGCGCCAGCACCTCGGGGTCGAGCAGCCGCTTGCCGGCCTCGGTCACGTCACCGCGCCCCTCGGGGCGGCGCCATCATGGCTTCACCTCCTCGAGCAGGCGATCCACCACGTCGCGGCTCGACACCCCGTCGCTCTCGGCCCGGAAGCTGGCGATGACGCGGTGGACGAGCACCGGCCGGGCCAGCGCCCGGACGTCCTCCTCGGAGGCGGCCACGCGCCCGTCGAGCACGGCGCGGCTCTTCGCGCCCAGGATCAGGTACTGGCTGGCCCGCGGACCGGCCCCCCAGGCCACGTAGTCGCGGACGAAGTCGGGCGCGCCGGGCTCCTTCGGGCGGGTGCTGCGCACCAGCTCCACCGCGTAGCGCACCACGTGATCCGCCGCCGGCACGCGCAGCACCAGATCTTGAAGTTGCCGGATGCGCGCCGGCGAGAGCACGCGACGCAGCGCCGGCCGCGCCGACGAGGTGGTGGCGTTGACGATCCGAACCTCCTCCTCGGCCGACGGGTAGTCCACGTCCACGTAGAACATGAAGCGGTCGAGCTGGGCCTCGGGGAGCGGGTAGGTCCCCTCCTGCTCGATGGGGTTCTGGGTCGCGAAGACCAGGAAGGGCAGGTCGAGCGGGTAGGTCCGGCCGCCGGCGGTGACCCGGTACTCCTGCATGGCCTGGAGCAACGCCGCCTGGGTCTTCGGCGGGGTCCGGTTGATCTCGTCGGCCAGCAGGAGGTTCGCGAAGATGGGCCCGTGCACGAAGCGGAAGGCCCGCTTGCCGGTGGTGCGGTCCTCCTCGAGCACGTCGGTGCCGGTGATGTCGGACGGCATGAGGTCCGGCGTGAACTGGATCCGGTTGAAGGTGAGGTCGAGCGCCTCGGCCACCGTGGAGATGAGCAGCGTCTTCGCCAGTCCGGGCACGCCCACGAAGAGGGTGTGGCCGCGGGCGAAGAGGGCCACCAGCAGATGGTCGACCACGTTCTTCTGGCCGATGATGCGCTTCTCGATCTCGCCGAGCAGCGTCCGGCGCGCCTCGGCCAGCTCGCCCACGGCGGCCAGGTCGGCCTCCCGCTCCACCGGGGCCTGCGTCTCACGCTCGTCCATGTGCTCCTCGCTCCTCGCGCCGGTCACGGATGCGATCCGCCGGTCAGTATGGCCGCGAAGCGCTTCTCGCGCGAGGCGGTCTTCTCGTCGCCGAGTGCCTCGGCGGCGCGCGCCAGGCCGGCGTGGATCTCGGGGTCGAACGGGTCGGTCCGGTTGGCCACCAGGAAGCTCTCCCGGGCGCCGGCCCAGTCCTGGCGCATGAGCTTCACCCGCCCCATCTGCACGTGCAGCGTGGCCGCCTCGGGATGGGCCGTGAGGGCCTCGGCGAGCACCTTCTCGGCCTCCTCGGCGTGGCCGGTCATGAGGGAGGCCTGCGCGAGGCGGCCGGCAAGCAGCGGCGACCGACCGCCGCCACGTTTCACGGCCCGTGCGTACTCCTGCCGGGCCGGCTCCCAGCGCCCGCGCTCCCGGAAGATCTCGCCGAGGCGAGCGTACCCGCGCGCCTTCTCGTCGGCGATCTCGGCCCACTCGGAGTGCGTTCCCGGCTCCCCCTTGAACTTGAGCTTGCGCATGTGCATCTCGCCCCCGGCCGGGAGCGGCCGCTCGGCCATCCGGCGCTTCCACTCCCGCTCGAAGGCCGGAAACGGCATCCCCAGCGCGCCGGCCACGGCCTCCTCGGCGGTCTCGCCGCGGGCCACGCCCTCGAGCACCCGGCGGATCGCGCCGGGCCCGCCCTTCTCCCGCATCGTCTCCACCGCCACCGCCACCTCGGCAAAGGCCAGCGCGGCGGCCTCCTGCGAGGGGAGCTTTGCCATCGACGGGTGCATCTGGGCGAAGGTGACGAGCTTGCCTCCCCGGGCCGCGTCCCGGAGCAGGGCCGCCGACCAGGGCGAGAGGATCTCGCCGCCCGGTCCGCGCCAGCGCGCCTCGTACCAGCGGGCGATCCCCTCGTGCAGCCAGATGGGGGTCTCGTTCGAGGTCATCCGCGTGACGGCGAAGTGGACGTACTCGTGCGCCGCGGTGTCGATCCAGTCGTATCCGTGCAGCAGCGCCTTGGGCGAGGTCACCATCATCTTGTTGAACTTGCAGATGGCGATGGTGCCGGTGGCCTGGATCTCTCTTTCACTGAGCGTCGACAGGCGAGCCAGCTGGCGGGGGTTCTCGACCACCTCCACCACCACCTGGCCGGAGGGAACCTGCCCGAAGTCCTGGAGGAGCGCGGCCCGCTGCGCCTCGAGCGCCTCGAGAAGGTAGGGGACGAGCACCTCCTCCTTGCCCTTCGGGTGGCTCACCACGAAGTGCTCGCTCTCGGCGCGCTGGTGGCCACGGGCCACGTCGCGGGCGCCACGCGCCTGCTCGAGCCAGTCGCGCCCCAGCCCGGCGGCCGCGGCGCGTTCGAGCAGCACCACCGACTCGCCGTAGCGCTGCTCGTGGAAGCGCAGCACCCCGGCCGCGAGGGCCACGGACGGATCGGCAGGCGCCGTCTCCAGGAAGGGCGAGAGCACGGCGCGGGCCCCGTCCACGTCCTCGTCGCCGAGCTTCTCCATGGCCTCGCGCACGGCGGCGCGGGCGGCGGGCGGCGACGGGGGCGCGGCGTTCGCCGGAGCGGCCAGGAGCGCGAGCGCGATCAGGAGGGCGGTTCGGATCACTTCACGAGCTCCTCGTAGTAGCGCTTCACCTCGCCCTGGTAGGGCTCGGGCGTGCCCTGCTTCATGGCCTCGAGCAGGTCGCGGCGGAACTCCTCGCGAACCTTCGAGGCGTCGGCCTGCGGGATCTCCACCTTCTCCCGCGATGGATCGCCCTCCGCGCCGTCGTGACGCGGAGATCCTGCCTCGGCGAAGGGGAACGGGAAGCCGCCTTCTCCCTTCCCTCCGCC
>Ga0315273_10002929_pt1 | contig 20416 bp, 20 predicted proteins | sample YL17G02_0_MG_FD_205753 | JGI IMG/M metagenome (GOLD analysis project Ga0315273, IMG submission 205753) | Sediment microbial communities from Yellowstone Lake, YNP, Wyoming, USA - YL17G02_0 | ecosystem: Environmental > Aquatic > Freshwater > Lake > Sediment | place: USA: Wyoming | collected... | reverse complement strand
TACTGATTTTACAGGAAATGCCTTGATTGGCTTAGTTCTGCAGGTTTGCCTCTTTGAACTGCATTATTCGGGTTAACGGAGAATCCTACGAATTTCAGAAAATGTATCCTCAGATGATCGAAGATGCCAGAGTTGAGGATAAGAAAGGTGCTGAGAGAAGCTTCTCGTATGCAAATGAAGTAGAAAAAATACATGCAGACTTGTACAAGAAGGCATTAGAGAATCTCGGGAGTAATCCAGACATCGATTATTATGTATGCCAGGTCTGTGGATACACTGCTGAAGGAGAAGCACCGGATCAATGTCCAGTCTGTAAATCCAAAAAGCAGATGTTCAAGAAGGTTGAATAATTTTTTCCGTAGCATCGCTGCAGAATGGTAAATAATGTCATTCCGGCTTGCATATAGAATCTTTCTTATCAAAATAGGATTCTCCATGAGTCGCAGACCCGGCAAAGAACATATAATTTTTCTCTTTACAGTTATCCTGATATGTTTTATAGCTTCATGTTCTATACCCCCGTCAAAAAATCCTGTGACGGATATAATTACACAATATTTTGCAGACAAGAAATTCAAAGTTAGCGAACTACAGATTGGAAATATAAAGCCGATACCGATGGGCGAACAACGATATATGGGCACCAGGGGATATTTTGTAGAAATTAAGTCAATAACATTGGAGGCTACCGAAAATATCGGTTTACCGGTTCAATATAAAAAAGGAGAACAGCTGACATTCAGCAACGCTACCATGACGATCAGAGAGAAAAGCGACAAGAAAGGAGAATGGATTATTTCGCGCATTTCCGGCATTGCAATTCTATAAACTGCCTGATTGCAATCCTTAAAAAACATTCTGTGAGAACTGCTAAAAAAGCGCTTTCCTTATCCCAGCACTGCTTGCTGTTCTTGAAGGTCTTTGCAATAAGTGCAGAAAACGCTGATATTTTTTTCTCTTGCAATAGTAATTATTACTATGTAATAGAAAATAGCAAAAATAGGAGGTGAGAATATGTTCTAAGACGATGCTTTCCCAGGATTATACGATTAACATCAATAACCTAAACAGGAAAGGAGATTATAATGTCAGAAAAGAAGAAACTAACCAGCAACGCTGGCGCTCCTGTCGTTGACAACCAGAACATTATGACCGCAGGACCGCGCGGCCCGGCACTCCTGCAGGATGTCTGGTTTCTTGAGAAACTGGCCCACTTTGACCGTGAGGTGATCCCCGAGCGCCGCATGCACGCGAAAGGTTCAGGAGCCTACGGGACGTTTACCGTTACACATGACATCACCCGCTATACTAAGGCTAAAATATTCTCTCAAGTTGGCAAGAAGACTGATCTCTTCATACGCTTCTCCACGGTGGCTGGCGAGCGTGGTGCTGCCGACGCCGAGCGGGACATCAGAGGTTTTGCTATGAAGTTCTATACAGAGGAAGGAAATTGGGATCTGGTGGGCAATAACACGCCGGTATTTTTTCTGCGAGATCCACTCAAGTTCCCTGACCTTAACCACGCCGTCAAGCGGGACCCCCGCACCAACCTTCGTAGCGCCCGCAACAACTGGGACTTCTGGACCTCGCTGCCCGAGGCACTGCACCAGGTCACCATTGTTATGAGTGATCGGGGCATTCCTGCTTCCTACCGTCATATGCACGGTTTTGGAAGCCATACCTTCAGTCTCATCAATGATAAAAATGAGCGGTACTGGGTCAAGTTTCACTTCAAAACGCAGCAGGGGATAAAAAATCTTACCGATGAAGAGGCTGCGAAGGCGATCGGCATGTGCAGGGAGAGTCACCAGCGTGACCTCTATGATAGCATTGAAAAGGGCAACTTCCCTCGTTGGAAAATGTTTATCCAGATTATGCCGGAGAAGGATGCGGCAAAATGCCCGTACAATCCCTTCGACCTCACCAAGGTATGGTTCCACAAGGACTATCCCCTGATCGAAGTGGGTGTCCTCGAACTGAACCGAAACCCTGAAAACTATTTTGCCGAGGTTGAACAGTCAGCCTTTAATCCTGCAAACATTGTTCCTGGCATAGGCTTTTCACCCGACAAGATGTTGCAGGGGCGTCTGTTTTCCTATGGCGATGCCCAGCGCTACCGGCTCGGTGTGAACCACCACCTGATCCCGGTCAACGCCTCCCGTTGCCCGTTTCACAGCTACCACCGTGACGGCGCCATGCGGGTTGACGGCAACTATGGCAGTACACTCGGTTACGAACCCAACAGTTACGGTGAGTGGAAACAGCAGCCTGAATTTGCCGAACCTCCCCTCAGCCTGGAAGGAGCTGCTGACCACTGGAATCACCGCAAGGACGAAGATTACTACTCGCAGCCAGGCCTGCTTTTCCGCCTGATGAGTGCAGACCAGCAGAAGGTTCTCTTTGCCAACACAGCCCGAGCTATTGGTAGTGCGCCGAGAGAAATTCAGATTCGTCATATCGGCAATTGCCTAAAGGCCGATCCAGCTTATGGCAAGGGAGTAGCCGACGCACTGGGCATCCCGCTGAGCGAGGTACCCAAATAGACACTGCGCAAGGCTCAGAGATATCGTGACGAACATGCCAGAGAAGCCGTTCCGGAGACATCTTCATGGACGGTAATGATTATCATGACATGGAACCGGTGGAATCCACCGGTTCCAAATTGAGCTGTGGTACAAAATATAATAAACTCTAATCCAAGACACCTTTCTTAAAATATATCTCAAAGTTCATAGGAACTGTTATGAAATTCTGCCAGACCACATAGATGTTTGGGCCATCTACTGCTATTGCTGGATACCGAGAGTCATCTAAAGTGTTTGTAAGCCTCTTGTTAGCTGCCCAGGTAGCCCCTCCGTCACCTGACTTCTTAAAGTATATCTCCTCGGCCGGAGTGTAATCCTCCCAAATCACATAAATGTTTAAGCCATCCACTGCTATGGCTGGATACTTAGAGTCACCGAGAGTGTCTGTGATCTGCTTGTTCGTTGTCCAGGTATCGCCATAAGCCACGGCTGAAAAAAGCAGCGATACTAACACAACTGTAATGAATACTCCCCGCCGCAGAGACGGCGGGGTATCTTTAGGTAAATTTTATTAATTTAAAATCCCCCCTCGCCCCCCTTTTCCAAAGTGGGGGTAGGAGGAAACCCCACAGCAGAGACTGTGGGGTATTAAAAAGAAGTAATAAATATCTGTCTGAATCTTTTCATTTTTTACCTCCTTTTTAAGATAGTCGTATTGTCAAAAACCACCCAAGATAAAAATTTAGAACAGTTTTTTAGATTTTATAAATTATACATAATAATTAAAGTCTATAAGATTATTGCTTTTTTTATGGCTAAAATTGCTCTCTATGAAAAAAGATTTAAAGGAGAGATAAAGGGCACACTGTTTGTTGATTTTCTTTTAGATCTTCTGTTGAACAACAGATTTCAAAAAACTTGGCCTTAAGTCTTACTATTCAATCCAGTCAGCAATAAAGATATCAGTTGCTCTGGGTTTCTGCGGGTTTCTGTTTGAGGCAAAGACCAGTTTTTCCCCGTCAGGGGAAAACATGGGGAAACTATCAAAGACAGAATTATGTGTAATCCTTTCAAGGCCGGTCCCATCAATATTGATGAGATAGAGTTCAAAATTATGGCCAAATCTCTTTATGTCCTCGCGCCAGTCATCCATATTACTTGAAAATATAATGCGTTTTCCATCGGGATGCCATGAAGGAGCCCAGTTCGTTGCCCTATTATGCAATATCCTCCTCTTGTTTGATCCATCTGCATCCATAACCCAGAGGTCTAATGGAAAAGGAAGGATGTAATTATTTTCCATACAGCCTTTCCATGTTTCATTTTCTTCCTGAGTTTCCGGATACCAGACACGCCAGACTATTTTGCTGCCATCAGGAGAAATCCATGGGCCACCATCATATCCAACCCTGTCTGTCAATCTCCTCACATTGGACCCGTCTGAATTCATAATATAGATATCAAAATCACCTTCCCTTTGAGAGCCAAAGACAATCTGTTTCCCGTCAGATGATACAACCGGTTCAGCATCATATTGTAGATTGTCAGTTATTTTTTTGAGTCCGGACCCATCAATATTAGATACGAAGATGTCATAGGGATAGAGCGGCCATATATGGCCGAGGGTCTGTAAGGAAGCCGGGGTCTTTGGTTTCGCCGGGCATTCCCCGGGAAGATGGTTTGTCGAAGCAAAAACGATTTTCTTGCCATCAGGGAAAAAATAGGAGCATGTATGGGCTCCATGAGCCGGGCTGACCATGTATTTATCTGAACCGTCTATATTCATGATCCAGATCTTATCGCAGGCATAACCTTCGCGGTTCGACTGGTAGATCAGTTTAAGACCATCCCTGCTGAAGTATGCCTCACCGTTATCACCATCAAAGGTAAGCTGCGTAACGTTCTTCATGTGGCGATCAATGAATCGGCTGTCACTGTAAATCATTACATTCCTGCTGACACATCCTGTAAGAAGGAAAACAAAATAAACTGCAAAAATGGTTACTCTCATCATTTTTGATATCTCTTTGACTACCCTATAGGCAAGGATACAAATGTTTCCTTACGGTATGTCACCCTGAACTTGGTTCAGGGTCTCTAAATCAATATATTTAAAAAGATGCTGAAACAAGTTCAGCATGACATCTATAGAGCCACTTTAGCATTATCTACTCCACTATTTTCAGAACTATATCAACAGATGATGAAGAATGTGTGAGGGCTCCGACAGAAATCAAATCTACACCCGTTCCGGCAACTTCTCTGACATTTTCAGGTTTAATATTTCCCGATGCCTCAAGCAGTGCTCTTCCTCCTGCAATTTTTACAGCTTCCTTCATATCCTGTACAGTCATGTTATCAAGCATAATAATGTCACCCCCTGCTTCTATTGCCTCTCTCAGTTCCCGGAGGTTCTTGACTTCCACCTCAATCCTTAAAAGATGGTGCCCCTTCTTTGCCGCCTTTACTGCCTTTTGAATGCTTCCTGCAGCTTTAATATGGTTATCCTTTATAAGGATTCCATCAAAAAGTCCGAACCTGTGGTTGTATCCTCCACCTATTCTGACAGCATACTTTTCCATAAATCTCAGGCATGGAGTTGTCTTCCTTGTATCAACAATTTTTGCTTTCAGTCCTTCAATTTTCCCAATATATATACTTGTGAGGGTTGCTATTCCCGAGAGCCGCTGAAGTATGTTGAGACTCACCCTCTCTCCCTTCAGGATGTTATGCGTCCTTCCTGATATCTCAGTAATCACATCACCTTTTTTTACCCGAGTTCCATCGCGACAGTAGATCTTCGACACTATAGAAGGGTCAAGAATATAAAAAACCTTTAATGCAAAGGGAAGTCCTGCAAGGACAAAGCGCTCATTTGCAATAAAGTGCGCCTTTGATTTATTCCCTTCAGGTATCAGGAGGGATGTCGTAATATCTCCATAACCAATATCTTCCTGAAGAGCACTTTGAATAACATTAATGACGTTCGGAGTGATGTCCATCCTATCTCCTTTTTAAGAGAGAAAGGAAGCCAAGTAATCCTCCAAGGGTTGCACCCAGGGCAAGGGCAGAACGCCAGTTAATAAGGGTTGTTATATTTCCTTCCACCTTATTCGCAATAACAAAGAGTGCTGATGTATTTTCTGCCTTTACATTTCGTGCTGCCAAAATACCCACTGCTGACCTGTTCACCTCGGTGTTTTCTTTTGAAATGGACACAGGAGACAATGAAAACTGCAGTGATACGTTTTCACCTGCCGTAATACCGCTTATACTCTGGTTGAGGCTGAGATCATTTCCCCTGAGTATGACAGAGGCACCCTGTGTAACTTCCATTCTTTCAGCATCAATGCTGAGTGCCGCTACCTGCTGAAGCTCGACATGTCCTCCCTCAACTGACCTTATAGTGCTCTGTTTTATATTGATAAACTCGCCCTCAATGATTTCAAGATCACTTTTTTCAAGTTCTCTTTCTTCTTTCTCCATTATTTCTCACCTCCAACTTCTCTCAGTTTCTTGATACTCTCTTTTATTCGCTCTTTCCTCATGCTGAGTTCCTCATACTTTCCCTTCTCCTTCTCGACAACCTCTCTGGGAGCCCTCAGGAGAAAGTCTTCATTATGAAGCTTTTTATTGAGAAAAGAGAGAGATCCTTCTACATCGGCTGTGGCCTTCTTCAATCTGTCCATTTCTGCATCTATGTTCAGCACGCCTTTGAGGAGAACATATACCTCCATTGAGCCTTTAACAGAAGTTGCAGAACCCTCAGGCTTTTCAGCTTCCATGCCTATCCTTATCTCACCGGCATGAGCAAGCTTCTTAATATATGCTACATTTTCTTTCAGTATTTCATCTACCTTTAGATCATATGTCTTTATAACTGCGTTCAGTTCAGAAGAAGGAAGTATATTCAGTTCCCCCCTGATCGTCCGTATCCCTGTTACAACATCGATTATGCAGGACATTTCTTCTTCTGCCTGGAAATCCCTCGGCAGAGAGTTTGGAAATTCAGAAATCATGATACTCTCACCCGTCTTTTCTTTCCCTCTTCTGATATGCGGTACCTTCTGCCATATCTCCTCGGTAACAAAGGGCATGAATGGATGGAGGAGTCTTAAGGAAGCATCAAGAGTGTAAAGGAGACATTCAATCACATTCTTTTGAATCTCAGGGTTTTTCATATCTGATTTCGCAATCTCGATATACCAGTCACAGAACTCATGCCATATAAACTGATAGATATCAGACGCTGCATCATTAAACCGGTATTCATCAAGGGCTTTATTGATGTTATCAACTGCAAGAGCAAGTCTGCTCAGGATCCATCTGGCTGATACATTGAACGCTACTCTCTCATGAACAATTTTAGACATCTGGATGTCAGCAGTCTGCATGTTCATCATAATAAACCGGGCTGCGTTCCAGAGCTTGTTCACGAAATGCCTGTACCCTTCGACCCTCTCTTCCGAGAACCTGATATCCCTGCCCTGTGCTGCAAAGGCAGCAAGGGTAAACCTGAAGGCATCCGTACCATATCTGTCCATAAGCGGAAGGGGGTCAACAACATTCCCTTTTGATTTTGACATCTTCTGACCTTTAACATCCCTGACAAGGGCATGGATATAAACATCCCTGAAAGGGACGTCTCCCATAAATTTAAGGCCCATCATAATCATCCGTGCAACCCAGAAAAAAATAATGTCATAACTCGTAATAAGAACACTTGTCGGATAGAAATTCTGAAGCTCAACCGTCTTATCAGGCCATCCAAGAGTTGAGAAAGGCCAGAGTGCAGAGGAAAACCATGTATCCAGAACATCCTCGTCCTGAATGAGTTTTTGCGAACCACAGTATGGACATGCTGCCGGGCTTTCCCGTAAAACAATAATACCATCCTTTATCCTGCATTGTTCGTTCTTCTTTTCCTGGCAGTACCATGCCGGTATCCTGTGTCCCCACCATATCTGCCGGGAGATGCACCAATCCCTGATATTCTCCATCCAGCCAAAATAGGTGTTTTCCCATGAGTCCGGTATGATTCTGATCTTCTTCTCTCTCACAACCCTTATTGCTTCATGAGCAAGAGGTTTCACATTCACATACCACTGGAGGGTCGGCAATGGTTCTATAACAGTCTTACACCTGTAACAGTGTCCGAGAGAATGTTTGTATTTCTCTTCTTTTTCTAAAAACCTTTGCTCCTTCAGATCATTGAGGACAGATCTTCTGCATGCATATCTGTCCATGCCTGCATACTTCATTCCTGCCTCTGCCGTCATGTGAACATCTTTTCCGATTACCGTAATGAACTCCAGAGGTGGTATATGCCTTTTTGCCATTGCTTCATCATTAAAGTCATGTGCCGGCGTCACCTTAACAGCGCCTGTTCCAAAAGATGGATCAACAGCATTGTCTGAAATGACCGGTATTTTTCTTGTCGTAAGGGGCAGAGCAAGGAACTTACCGATACGGTCTTTGTACCGCTCATCCACGGGGTGAACTGCCACCGCAGTATCACCAAGCATCGTTTCGGGCCGTGTAGTAGCTACTGTGATAGAGCCAATTCCATCTGAAAGAGGATACTTTATGAAATAAAGTTTGCTTTCGAATTCTTCGTGTTCTACCTCAAGGTCTGAGAGTGCAGTATGACAGCGAGGGCACCAGTTTATCAGCCGGTAATCCCTGTATATCAGGCCCTCTTCGTACAACTGTACAAAGACCTCCCGCACTGCTCTTGAGAGGCCTTCGTCAAGAGTGAACCTTTCCCTTGACCAGTCACATGAAGCACCAAGACTCTTCAACTGATGAATAATCTTCCAGCCGTATTCTGCCTTCCATTTCCAAACCCGCTCGATAAATGCTTCCCTGCCAATCCTGTGCCTGTCGAGTCCTTCAGATGCCAGTTGTTTTTCTACAACATTCTGGGTAGCTATGCCTGCATGGTCGGTTCCCGGCAGCCAGAGGACTTTACATCCTGACATGCGTTTCCAGCGTGTGAGAATATCCTGAAGGACTGCATTAAGGGCATGCCCCATGTGGAGAGAACCGGTTACATTTGGTGGCGGTATAACAATGGAAAAAGTACTGTCTTCTGAAGTTATGTTGGGCTTAAAATAGCCCCTGGAGACCCAATATTCATACCAGCTTTCTTCAATACCTTTCGGATTGTAGCTCTTCTCTAAAATTCTGACCTTATCCTCGCGATTTCCTTTGATATTAATGACTCTGCAAGGTCAGGGATGGTCTTCCAGATTACTGTCTCGACTTCTTTTTTCATGGATTCGAAGGATACTTTCAGTTCTTCTCTCAGGGTTTTCTCAACAAGTCCCGGTAAAATTTCATTCATCGTCTTTTCTGTAGCTTTCACAACAGAATCAAGGGAATTACTTAACGTATCCTTGAAGATTTTCTCTGTAAGTTCCGGTACCTGCTTACTTATTATATGTTCAGCCTTTTCCGTAAGAGATTCAACGGAGGTTTGTAACGTATCCAGGAGCACCTTTTCAGTTAAAGCAGGTACAGTCTCATTGATAACTTTTTCAACAGGTTCTTTTATCAAAGAGGACAAGGAAGATACTATAGTTTCTGTTATATCAATTGAGGACAAAAGGGACGTTATCTTCGTATTAAGCGTTTCTTCAAATATGCCCTTTAATCCATCACGCATTATCCTCTCTGTAATTTCAGGTACTTTTTCGCTTAATGTCTTATCTATAGTTTCTTTCAGGAGTGATGTGAGCGATGAAGACACAACTTCTTTCATATCGAGTGCGGACAGTAATGAAGATATATTACTATTGAGGGTATTCTGAAATATCTCTTTCAGTTCTTCTTTTGATGGTAACTCTGCTTCCAGGATCCCTGCTTCTTCAACAGGTACTGCCTCTTCAGCAAAAGAAGGTGCGGTTTTTCTCGGTTTCTCTCCAATGCTGACTCCTATCTCCTCTGCAGCTTTATAGATGTCTTCCTTTTCAATCTCTGCTGTCTCTTTGGGAAGTATTTTTTCAAGCTCTCCGGGTTCTGTAATGCTTTCCATAGCCCAGAGGTCTTCTTCAATTGCTGCCTCTGCTGCAGGAGGAGCCGGAGATTTACTAAAAGTGCCTTCATACCCTACAACTGCGGACTCAATGGCCTCCTGAATCTTATTTATCAGCTCCTGGGCATCGAAAGGTTTAATAACAAAACCATCCGCATGAACCTTCTTAGCGCTTTCTTCATCAAAGGGTTCAAATGCACCTGCAAGGAGCAGTACGGGAATTTTTGAAGTAGAGGGATCCTGTTTAATCTTCTCACAGAGAAGGTATCCGTTCATCCTGGGCATCTCTACATCTGCAAGGACAATATCAGGCTTAAAATCAGGGATAGCAGTCCATGCATCTTCTCCGTTATTCATTGTCTTTATCTCGAATCCTTCCCCCGCAAGGATTAATTCGACTACTTTATGGATTGTAATGCTGTCATCAGCAAGGAGTAACTTACGCAAGACATTTCACCTCACATAAAAAATTTAAGGTATCTTTCGAAATTTTATGGTTACGTGCCGAAAAAGTCAAGAGTTATCATCGAGCATGCAGTCCTTTTATGATGCCCCTATGGTACTAAATCTTTCTCCTGTAGTAATCCACCAGAATGTAGAGAAGAGTGAAGAAAACAGCACCACTAACATTTGCCATCATATCTGAAAAAGAACACTCCCTCCATGGTATTGCAGATTGTATGAGTTCTGTTACAAAACCAAATAATGAAGCAATGATTATAGAAAGAACTGCCGATTTCTTCATTGAGGTCTTTGATCGGAAGTCCTTCATGAAGAGGACTGCCGTTATTCCATACAGCACAAAATGAATGACCGTGTCGGATAGATGCCTTGTCTGTAAAGCCTTAACCGGTATGGTGGAAAATACAAGGATGAGGAAAAGCCACAGAAGAGTGAGAATCAATTACTAACCTTGAGGCTCTTATCGTAGAGTTCCTTTTTGCTTAATCCATACGCTTCCGCAACTTTCTTGACGGCCTCTTTTCTCCCCAGACCTTTTTTCATTAACGTGCTCACCTCCTGGAGGGCATCATCAGACGTGAGTTTCTTCTCTTCCGCCCTTCCCTCCATGACAATGACATACTCTCCTGCTATTGTTGTTTTTTCAAGCGTTCTGAATACTTCAGAAATATTGCCCCTGATAACCTCTTCATAAATCTTACTGATCTCTTTTATGACTGCTGCCTTTCTCTCTCCGAATATCTCCTCCATATCTGAAAGGGTCTCAAGAATTCTGTGTGGTGCTTCATAGAAAACAAGGGTCCTTTGTTCATAACTCAGATCTTTGAGAACTTTCTGGCGCTGACTCTTCCTGGCTGGAAGAAATCCCATAAAAGTAAACTCATCTGTTGAAATGCCCGACACAGACAGGGCGGCAATCAGAGCTGTTACACCGGGAACCGATACAACGTCAATGGCTTCCTCCAATGCCTTCCTTATAAGTACCGCACCTGGATCAGATATGCCAGGGGTTCCTGCATCTGAAATAAGAGCAACAGATTGACCTGCATGCAGCCTCTCAAGAATCTCCGTTGATCTGACCTTCTCTTTTTCTCCCCAGTAGCTTATTAATGGCTTTGAAATGCCATAATGTGTAAGGAGTTTGCTCGACCGTCGCGTGTCCTCTGCAGCAATGACGTCTACGTCCTTGAGGACCTTCAATGCCCGCAGGGTAATGTCTTCGAGATTTCCGATAGGTGTAGAGACTATATAGAGGGTGCCTTTCACTCTATCTTCAGGAGCTTTCTAAGCCTTCTGTCAGCCCGGACAATTTCATCTGCATCGTCACCCGTTATCTCCCATGTGTACTTATCCTCTGCTGAGCGTCTGAGCTTGATTTTAACTGGCTTCTTCGGCTTTATTTGCTGGATTTCGGGTTGTTTCTTTACCTGGAAAGTCTTAGGATCCTCTGAAAAAACGGATCCAACGATAAAAATAAGTGAAATGGATAAGACGGATAACAAGAGAATAATTCTTTTTTTCATCACTCCTCAGATAATTTTGTAATCTAAAATTCTTATGTTCGTCACCCTGAACTTGATTCAGGGTCTCATATTGTGTTTACCAGATGCTGAAACAAGTTCAGCATGACAAATACTACAATTTACCGGACAATTGTAATCCAATTGTATATTCCTAATAGCCCCTGTATTTATTTGTTATTGGAAAGCGTCTGTCTCTACCAAAGGCCCTCTTGGTGATCTTTATGCCGGGAGAGGCCTGTCTTCTCTTGTATTCACTCGTATCGACCATCCGTATAACCTTCTGTGCTGCTTTAACCTTGCAGCCAAGAGACAGTATTTCCTCAAACCCCTTATCATCTTCTATATATGCTTTCAATATGGGGTCTAAAAGAGAATACGGTGGAAGTGTATCCGTATCCTTCTGGTTTGGTCTCAGTTCTGCTGAAGGTTCCTTCCATATAACTCTTTCGGGTATTACTATCCTTCCTTCCTTCTTGTTCCTCCACCTGCAGATCTCGTATACCATTGTTTTAGGCACATCCTTTATTACGGCAAACCCACCCGCCATATCACCGTAAAGAGTTGCATAGCCGACACTCATCTCCGACTTATTTCCTGTTGTAAGAACAAGCCATCCGAATTTGTTAGAAAATGCCATGAGGATATTACCCCTTATCCTTGCCTGAATATTTTCTTCTGTTACATCTTCTGCAAGCCCTTGGAATTCCTCTTTCAAGGCATCAAGATAACCCTTAAAGATACTATGAATAGGTAGCTCAATTATCTTGACCCCAAGGTTCTTTGCAAGGGAATAGACATCTTCTTTGCTTTCCTTTGATGTATAAGGAGAAGGCATGAACAAACCTGTTACATTTTCTTTCCCGATTGCATCCACTGCAATGGTTGATACCAGTGAAGAATCAATGCCTCCACTCTGGCCGATAACAACACCTGCAATACCGTTCTTCCTTATGTACTCAGATGTGCCAAGTACAAGGGCTTCGTAGACCTCTTCTGTCGGCTCCATGATGTTGTATTCAACCGGCGGAAGATGCGGCACTGTTCGTGTTTCATACAATTTCTTTTCAACATGGATGACAACCTCTTCAACAGCTCCCTTTTCGAGTTTCACAACTTCCTGTCTTCTTCGAGGGGCATGAAGCCTCTGCATGCTCACAGCATCAAGGTTTAAGTCTGCAACAATCAGGTCTTCCCTGAACTGTTTTCCTCTTGCAATGACATCACCATTCTGGTCAAGAATAAGGCTGTCACCATCAAAGACGAGTTCATCCTGGCCACCGACGGTATTCAGATAGACAACAATGGCTATGCTGTCTGACGATCTTGTGGAAAGCATATTCTCTCTTGACTTGCCTTTTCCGATGCGGTAGGGAGATGCATTGATATTGATGATCACCTCGGCCCCGGAAAGCGTCTGCATCCTCATAGGGCCTTCAGGGTACCAAATATCCTCACAGATATTGATACCGAAACATGTGTCACCAGACCTGTATATGGAGCATCTCCTGCCTGCCTGGAAATATCGGACCTCGTCAAAGACACCATAATTCGGGAGATACATTTTATGGTAGGTATCAATTAATTTCTTATTGTAAATGATTGCAGCAGCATTATAAATATCATCAGTCCTGTCAACAAATCCAATGATTGCGATGATATCTTTTACCTTCTTCTGGACTTTTTCCAGAGCTTTGAGGTTATCTTCAATGAAATTGGGTTTTAGGAGGAGATCTTCTGGCGGATAACCGGTTATTGCAAGCTCAGGAAATACAACGATCTGAGCACCATATTTCCCTGCATCCTCAAGGTAGTCAAGAATCTTTGAGACATTTCCTTCGAAATCTCCAACAGTAGGATTAATCTGTGCAAGGGCTATCCGAAGCGTTCTCATGTATGTTCCTCTTCACCTCCTCATACAACTCGCAAAGGGGAATGAAGTCTCGCCTATTATAGCATTAGAGCGAAAAATCAACAAAAATTTATCAATGTTAATCTGATATTTGTCTTCTTTGTTTTGTCATTCCAGCTTGTCTGGAATCCTTCCTGAAGAAAGATCCTGGACAAGCCAGGATGAAAGAAAATTGAAAAGATCATAACTAATCACCAATACGGCTCTCCTTGAATCCTCGAATCCTTTTCTTAAAACCCCTCCTTTATCCTCCCCTTAGTAAGGGGAGGTTTGGTGGGATCAGAGAGGGAACCTGTTTTACTTCTTATATGCTTTTCTTTAAAATCAAGAACAAAATTCAATATCAGTCTGTCTAAATATGAAAAGAGAAGAACAGGCTTTCATAGACGAAGATGCTGAGATCGTTTCTTTTTGTAAAAAGGGAAATGTTGATGCCTTTGAAGAATTAGTCAGAAAGCACCAGAAAAAGATGCTCAATATTGCATTCAGGATGATCGGGAACTATGAAGATGCATGCGAGATTGTGCAGGACGCCTTTGTTTCAGCTTATAAGGCTATCAGGCATTTCGAAGAAAAGGCCAGATTTTCTACCTGGCTTTATACAATAGTTGTCAACCTTTCAAGGAACCGTCTGAACCAGTTGAAGATAAAGAACAGCCGTGAAGCTTTTTCAATGGATGATCCTATCCTCACAGATAGCGGTGAACTTGCCGTAGAGTTAGCATCCAGTGAACCCTCAGTACTGGAAAGACTTGAAAAAAGAAATGTGCAACAAAAGGTTCAGGAATGCATAAATGCTCTTGGCAATGAATTCAAGGAAGTTATCATTCTTAGGGATATGCAGGGATTTTCTTATGACGAGATCAGTGATATGCTTAAGATACCGGGTGGTACTGTTAAATCAAGACTTTTCAGGGCAAGGGAAATGCTCAGAAACTGCCTGAAAAGAGTTATGGGAGATCTGTAGATGAAGTGCCAGGACATTCAGCAAAAGCTGTCTGCTTATGCAGAAGGGATTGTCCCTCATGAAGAAAAAATACTCATCGAGGAACATCTCAAATCATGTCCGAAATGTAATGAATCTCTTGCATCCCTGAGAAAGACTATTGACTATGTCCATAGTCTTAAAGATGTAGAACCTCCGGCCTGGCTGACTCAGAAAGTTATGGCAAAAATAAAAGCAGAAGTTCAGCCAAAGAAAGGGATAATACAAAAGCTATTTTATCCTTTGCATATAAAACTTCCTCTTGAAGCTGTTGTTACTGCTTTAATTGCAGTGATTACAATTTATATTTTTAAAACAATTCAACCTGAGATGAAGCTTGCTCAAGCACCTTCTGAACATGAGACTGTCATTGCGAGGAGTCCATCAAAAGTAGACGACGAAGCAATCTCAAAGGAAAAGATTGCTTCGCCTCTGGCTCGCAATGACAGGAAAAGGTTACTTTTACACGAAAAATCAAAGGACAAAGAAAATCTAATCTCCTCGTCCCCCCCCTTGGAAAAGACCACCCCTTCATCCCCCCCTTTGGAAAAGGGGGGCAAGGGGGGATTTGATACTGAACAAACTATGCCTTCAAAAAAACCTGCCCCCATGGACAAATTGGAAGAAGCACCTCCCCCGATACAAAGACAGGATAAGGTTAGACCCTCAGCAGGCGCTGTTGCAAAAGAGGAAGTAAAAACTGAAGTTTTATCTCGTGCAACAAAGGCAAAAGTGTCGGATGAAAAAAGGGAAGTTGTCAATGTCACCGTTCTTGTTAAAGACATTAAGACAGCCAGAACAGAGATTGAAACTACCTTAACGCAGCTTGGAGGGAAAATAATCAAAACAGAATCTTTTGAGAATAAAGAAGTCCTTACTGCAGAGATTACCTCTCAGAAACTTACGGAGCTTATTGCAAGACTAAAAAGTGTCGGAGAGGTTGAAGAGAAGGAAGTAGATTTGGGGATTCATGAAGGCACCTTAGAGATCATGATAGAGATTGTAAAGTAAGTGTTCTTTAAATGTTATAGATAAGGCAGGGTCAGCAATGGGCCCTGCCTTTTTTACGTGCCATAGCGTTAAAAGGGACATCTGTCCCAATTACTGTTCCAGAGCTTGACAGAAAACATGTTAGTCCTTACAATAATGGTAAGGATAATATTGCCTTACTAAGAGGTGAGCCGATGATAGTTGCAAAGGTAACATCTAAGGGACAAATAACGATACCCAAAAGGGTCAGGGAAAAACTTGGAGTCCATCCAGGTGAAGATATCGGATTCGAGGAAAAAGATGGCGTGGTGTTCATAAAAAAAGCTGTAACGAAGTCTCCCTTCGACAGATGGGTGGGAACCCTTCGACAGCAAAAAGGGAAAAAAACAGACGATATTATCAAGGGCTTGAGGGGTGAATGATATCCGCTGTTGATACCAATATCCTCCTCGATATCCTTATTCCTGATGAAGAACATATGCAAGGATCAAAAAGGCTGCTTGAAGCACATCTTGAAAAAGGCAGCCTTATTATCAGTGAAATAGTGTATGCAGAACTTGCCTCTCAGTTTATATCGGGAGCTGACCTGAGCCGTTTTTTTTCAGAAACAGGTATAAGGCTGGTTAATTCAAACGAAAAATCTCTCCAACTCTCAGGCGAGCGCTGGGTGCGATACGCAAGAGTCAAAAGCCGGGACATTCACTGTTCTCAATGCGGCAAACGATTGAGTCTCTCATGTCCGCACTGCGGGTTTGTGGTTTCATTGCGTCAGAAAGTTCTTAGTGACTTCATTATTGGTGCTCATGCGTTGGTGCATGCGGACATCTTGCTCTCACGGGACCGCGGTGTGTATAAAACATATTTTAATGATCTCAATGTCGTAAGATCAGAATGATTATACATTCGAACAATATAGATAGGCACAACAAAGAAATAATTGGGTTGTGTATCCTAAAAGGAGCTATGAAGATCGCTGAAACGGACACGAAAAAAGAGACTGTAAAGATAGCCCTTGAAGAAATCATAAAAACAGGGCTTAGACATAAGCTCAGAGAAATGCCTGGAAGCGGTGCAACAGAAATAAGTTTGACTGAGATGAAGAGACTCCGCAGTAAAAGAGACAGACAGCACAAAGTTTAAATATCCTGATAAAAAATTCTATCTGAGCAATTTTAGACATAAAAAAAGCAATATTATTATAGTATTTAATCCAAGAGTATGATTAATTACTTATAAGGTCATAAGTATGAAGACATTACTAAGACAGCTATAAGTAAAGCTACATAGCTGTCATTCCTCCGCCCGAGGCGGATCGGGAATCTTTCTGACAAACCAGAAGGACTGCGGACAAGCCGCAATGACAGAAAATGATAATGATGTCTTACTTATGAACTCCTTAGTAATTAACTATAAGCATAGGAAAAGGAGGTAGGGAGATGAAAAGAGGGTTATTCATAGTATTAACAGTTTTGCTTTTGGTATCTGTCGCATATGGTGTCCCTGTGATAAAACAGTTGCCATTCTCAAAGACAACAAATCTGACTCCTGCAACGTACACTTTCAAGTTCAGCTTATGGGATGCGTCAACAGGTGGGACAAGTGTATGGTCAGAGGAAAAACCGGTAAAGATGACGAGCAGTACCCTGAAGACTAATCTCGGCACTGTGACACCTCTTGATACTGTAGAGTTCTCACAGCAGCTCTGGGTACAGGTAGAAAGAAATAATGGTGGGGTGTACACAGTCGTAGGCGCAAGCAGGACAAGGTTGGCATTAGCACCATATGCTTTATGGAGTGAGACATCTGAGGTAACGGGACATCACACCCACGATGCCGTAGACGTCACCGGTGGCACATTGAACAATAGTTACTTCTCTGCCTATTCTGATCTCACTGCAGAAGGATATCTGGACAATAATGCTGGCACTGACCTTCTCACACGTTCACAGGCCGATACTCGGTATGTCAATGAGAATCAGGAAACAGATCCACAAGTAGGCACACTAACGAATGGGCAATGGTGTTCAACAGATGGCTTAGCAGTAAATTGCGTACAGGAACCTCCAGCACCGGCGAGTCACAATCACAATTCATCTTATGTGAATGTTACTGGTGATAAAATGTCAGGCGTGCTCAATCTGCCGCTGGACGGTTTAATAGCAGGCGAGGATCAGCTCGTTCTCTCAAATGGTAGAGTCGGTATTGGAACGGCAGATCCTAAGGATGACCTGCATGTGGCAGGGCCAGGTTATCTGCAAGCAGTTTTTGAGAGTACTGATTCATCAGGAGGCATACAACTTGTTTCAGGGAATGGACAAAAATATGAGCTTCAATCTTTAACAGATGGGGGGTTCATATTATATGACAGAAATGACAGCAGAAATGTCCTGAAAGTAAATACCGCAGGAAATGTCGGCATCGGGACAATATGGCCCGGTGCAAAGCTTGATGTGTCAGAAACCTCTGGAAGTCTTGCTATGCGTGCGATGGCTACTGCTGCCAATAGCTGTGCTATTGAGGGCAGAGGCAAAGGATTAGGTGCCAGGTTTTATGATTCAGACGGCTCAGGAATTGCTTTTCTTGCCAGAAGCGATAATGGGGTTGATGGATATGGCAATTTCCGAGGTGTTCAAGGTATAGCAGCAGAGGACGATGGTACAGGTGTTTACGGTAGTGGAAGAAGGGGAGGTGTTTTTGTAGGTCCTGGATACAATGGTTTTGGGGTTATAGGTGAAGCACCCGGTGACGTAGGTTTTGGCGTCAGTGGTTCTGGCGGTTATGCTGACTTTTATGCTTACGGTCCTGGTACCGATTACATGGCCTTTACAGGAGCACATGAAGTTAAACTGGTTAACGACTTTCCTTTAGATGCTAAACAAGGGATGATTGTTTCAGTAACCGGTGACACACAGATATGTAAATTGGATGATGGAAGGATAGATATCTCCTCAACCCTGCCTACAGTACAACTTTCTGCCAGACCAAACGACAAAGCAGTTCTGGGCGTCTTCGTCTCTGAGACCCCTTTACATGAAGGCCACTGGTACAAGAAAAAGGAGGGAGAGCGGTTCGGCGCTGTTAATGCTCTGGGAGAAGGAAGGGTATGGGTCTCCAATATCAATGGAAACATTGAGACCGGTGATTATATAACAACTTCAGTAATTCCTGGATATGGTCAGAGACAGAATGATGACCTGTTGCATAACTACACACTTGGTAAAGCAACAGAGAATGTTGACTGGGATTCAGTAACAGAGACAGTTGAGTTCAAAGGCAAGACATACAAGGTTCACCTGATTGCAGTTGTCTATACAAGCGGATAAAGATCCTTTTAATGGTATGTCACAGGGAGAGATTTTCCTTCACCCTCTCCCTAACCCTCCCCCCTCAAGAGGGAGGGAACTATAAAGAAATATTGGGGCAGAACAGCGGGGAGTTACAATTCATTAAAGAGTAGGGTATAAAGAAGGGTCTGTTAGATAACCGCAATAATTGCGACTATAAAAACAGCGGCAAATAATTGAATAAGGAATCCGTTGAAGATTCCTATGGCAAGCCTCAGGTCATCTGGGTTTTCGGATTCATAACAATCGACATATTCCATGTCGTTTTCATAAACTGTTCTTTCCCTGTCAATAGTGTATTCCATAGTCTCTTTTCTCATTGTGCACTTTAGGGTACTTTAGAGAAGTATTGATTGATGTAATACAAATCACTAATAATTCTTTAGGGAACTTTTCTCGAACTATATTTGTCTTATAAAATAAGACCGGTCATGGAAGAAATGAGTTCTGATGTAAAGACTGTATCAATTATAATGTGTCGCATAAGTCATTCTGGGCTTGACCCGGAATCCAGGTTTCAAACTCTTCTGGATTCCCGCTTTCACGAGAATGACGAAACGAGATAACAAAGGAGGTTTAAGATGAGAACAAAAAATCTATTAATTGTATTGATGGTGATAGTTTTGATGGTAATAGGTTATAGTGCAATGGCTTTGACTGAAAAGTCATCGATCCAACCAATAGATGACAAAAAGGCGGGAGCTCTTTCTACCGGACTGGAAGATCAGACAGGTGTTGCAGTAACGATTTACAATGTCAACCTCGGGCTTGTAAAAGACCAGAGGGAGATAAAACTCTTAAAAGGGCTCGGCGAGCTGAGGTTCATGGATGTAGCATCGCAGATAATCCCTACGAGCGTACACATAAAATCTCTCATAAACCCTGACAGCCTTCAGATACTTGAACAGAATTATGAATATGACCTGCTCAATCCACAGAAACTCCTCGATAAATATGTGGGCAAGGAAGTAAAACTTTACTACAAGAACCCATATACTGAGAGAGAAGAGATTGTAACAGCGACTCTTCTATCGAATAATGGCGGCCCAATATTTAAAATCGGTGATGAGATAACCTTCGGGCATCCTGGGAGGATAATATTCCCGGGTGTTCCGGAGAATCTCATCTCAAAACCAACCCTTGTCTGGCTCATCGACAATGATCTTTCTACAAATCAAAAGGTTGAAGCGTCATATCTGACAAATGGTATTAACTGGCGGGCTGATTATGTTGTGACACTGAATGACAAGGATGATAAGGCTGATCTTTCAGGCTGGGTCACCATTGATAACAAGAGCGGCACAACTTACAAGAACGCAAAGCTCAAACTCGTAGCAGGAGATGTAAACAGGGTTAAAGATGAATCTGAATATAAAGACAAGATGCTCCGTGTAGCAGAGATGGCCGCAGCAAAGACACCTGCTCAGTTTCAAGAAGAAGAATTTTTTGAATACCACATATATACCCTGCATAGACAGGCAACGATCAAGGAAAACCAAACAAAACAGATAAGCCTCATCAATGCCGATACAATCCCGGTGAAGAAAGAACTTCTCTACTATGGCGCACGATACTACTACTATAACCAGCATGGCGAGGCAATAACAAACGAGAAGATTGGTGTTTTTGTGGAGATTGCAAA
>Ga0315273_10002928_pt1 | contig 20416 bp, 15 predicted proteins | sample YL17G02_0_MG_FD_205753 | JGI IMG/M metagenome (GOLD analysis project Ga0315273, IMG submission 205753) | Sediment microbial communities from Yellowstone Lake, YNP, Wyoming, USA - YL17G02_0 | ecosystem: Environmental > Aquatic > Freshwater > Lake > Sediment | place: USA: Wyoming | collected... | reverse complement strand
GAGCCAGGACCGCCGCCACGAGCGCGCGGGCTGCCCCCACCCGTCCGGCGACCGCGGCCACCAAGGCGCCGGCGGAGGCCAGGATCGCGGCCGCCAGGCAGTAGTTGCCCAGTTCGCTGGTCATGGCGATCGCTCCGGGGCCGCCTGGTGATCCGCATTCCGAGCAGTCGTTGCGCGGCGGGTCTCCTGACCCGCCGCGTCTGAGCCCGCCCCCTGCGTCTGAGGGGGCACCGTAGCGCGGTGGGTCGGAGACGTACCGCGGACAGATTCTGTGGTATCCGCATAGTCGGCCGGCTTGTACTTGCTCGCGCACTTGGTCAGGATCGACGTGGCGAGAAAGACGCCCGCCTCATCGCGCCTGCCTTCGGCCACCACGTCGGCGCCCGCCTTGAACATGTCGGGGAGCACCCCCTCGTACAGAACGGGCACGCGGCCTTGCCTGCCGAGGAGGTTGAACCGGGTGGTCAGCTCGGCCGAGTTGACCTCGAGCCCCTCCTGCCCCACCGTGCCGCAGAGGCGGACCCGCTGGCCGGCGAACCGGGCATCCGCCACGTACGTGTCCACTTCCAGATAGTAGATCTGGGCTTTGCGCATGCCGGCATAGGCCAGAAAGCCCACGGAGGCCGTGAGCACCACGGCGGCAACCACGATCTTCACGCGAACAGGCCTCATAGCGCAGCCCCAGAACGGAATCCCCGCCCCAGATACATTTGCAATTGCGATGCCAGAGAGGTGCAAATCCATAGGAAACGCTGCCAAGCCTTAAGTCGTTGATCTATAAGGAGATAGGGTCAGGCGCCGCGATGAGCGGCGTCAGGCCAATCTCGGCGCCTCTCGGCCCTGGCATCACCTGCTCTCAGGGCTGAGAGTCAGCCATCCTTGGTCGGACTCTTCGCCGCCGTTTCAGCCGCAGGGGCGGCGGCTTCCGGCGGCTTGGCGTGCCCGAAGGCGTGGATGACCAGCCTGTTGGCGCCGAACTGGTTGGTCACCAAGACCAGGTATTCCGGCTCGAAGCTCTTGTCGACGTACTGCCGCAGCGCCTCGACGCTCGTGGTATCGATGGCCACGCCGGTGGGGGTGACCATGCCGTGCGGCAGCGGGCTCGACTCGCCGAAGAAGAGGAGCAGTTGGCCTTCCGGCGTGAAGATCTGGATCTTGTCCCACTGGGCGTCGGCGACGTACAGGCGGCCCGCCGGATCGATGGCAAGGCCCTTGGGTCGGGCGAAGTAGCCCGGCCGGTCGCCCGGCATGCCGATGGACTTGACGTACTTGCCCTCGGCGTCGAACTCCTTGATGACCGCCAACTCCATGTCGGTCACGAACAGATGACCCTGAGGGTTGAAAACCAGCGACGAGGGACGGCTGAGTTGCGGCGGGCCCTTGCCCTTGCTCGAAATCGTGCGCTTGAGCTGGCCGTCCTTCGTCCAGACTTCGATCTTGCCGCCCAGCGCGTCGGCCACGTACAACTCGTCCTTCCAGATGGCCACCGAGATCGGCCCGGCGCAGCGCGCCGGGTCGCCCATGGCGCGGACAAACCGGTCCTGGGCATCAAAAACCATCACCATCTGCTTGCCCGCGTCGGAAACGTACTTCGTGCCGTCGGCATCGATCGTGATGTTGGCCGGCTTGGTCACCTGGTCGGCCGTGCCGAGCGTGGCGTATCGCTTGTTCGCCATGTCGATGACGTGAATCCTCAAGTTGCCGAGGTCGCAGACGTAGATCTTCCCGTCGCGCATGGCGACGCCATAGGGGCTTTTGAGCTCGGTCGGGCTTTCGGCGGTCTTGGCGCTTCCGACGATGAAGTCGGCGAAGGAGGAGGAGGGCTTCGCCTGCCAGTCCTTGGCGTCGTTGATGGTGAGCAGGTACTGCAACCGCGGGGGATCGGGCGGCGGCGGGTAGAAGACCAGCGGCCTCTCCGCCTGCTTGCCGCCGCCGCAGCCGGCCAGCAGCACGACGCCCACGACCAGCCCGCCCACCCGCGTCCACAGGCCGAATGATTTCATAGTCCGCCTCCCCCAACATGGTTCGGGGCCCGGAGCGAATAGTCAAGTCCCCGCTCAGAATCTCCCCGCCATATTACCCACAACCCGCAGAAAAAGAGAGCCACAAGGGCGGCGCTGGGGGCACCAGGACGCCGCACCTTGTGGCCAATAAGCCGGAACATGGACGGCTACTTGTTATGGCAGACGCGGCAGATGATGTTGTCCGTGTGGGTCGCCACGTCGTAGTTATACCGCAGCATGAACGCGCCCTTGCCGCTGGTGTGGATATCGTGGCACGAGGTGCACTGCATCTTGTTGTGCGAATCGAGCAAGTCCTTCGCGATCGTGCTGCCCAGGCCCGAGGTCGCCAACGACGGGTCCCTCAGCGACTTCAGCGGATGGCGGGCCGCCAGATCCGTATCATACACAAAGGAGATCGGATGCGACGTGGCCAGATCGTTCGGGCCGAAGATGGCCTTCGAGCCGGGCATGAAGGAGAAGGCGATGTAGCTGCCGTCGTGGCAGCCCAGGCACAGCTTGCTGGCGCCGTCGGGCTGCACGATGCCGGTGGCCAAGGCATCGAACGAGGGGCTGCTGTAGAGGGTGAAGTTCGGCAGGCCGTCCGACGTCTGGGCCGTGCTCCACAGCGGCACGCCCCAACTGGCGTTCGGGTCGTCCGCCTTCGCCGCCTTGTGCGGCACGTGGCAGTTGTGGCAACCGTAATCCGAGTGCGCCGCCTGCATTGCCCCTGCCCACACCAGCAACCCCAGACACGCGACCAGCCCTGCTCCTACCCCTGCCATTCTTCTCATAGTTCACCTCCGTTGACCTTGCGTATGACCCAGGCGGCCCCGCCGACACCATTGTCGGTACGGATACGGCCTCTTCCACCGGACCTTTACGGCAAACCCCATGCCAGAGAGACGGGCGGAGATGAATTGCTGGAATGACCGTGCGGCGCCGTCAAGAACGGGGGCGGCGGCTTGCCCAACCTGCCCAATGCGCCAGGTTGCGGCCTTGCGGCGGAGGCCGCGTTGCCAGGATCGGGAATGTGGCGGGTCGTCGGAATCTCAAAATTGAGAGGGTGGCCTATGGGTACTTCTGGTTGTTGTGCTCTTTCCCGTGGCAGATCAGGGTGCAGGAGCCGCGGCGCAGGCCGGTGCTCGTATAGGTCGGCCCCAGGCCGGCCTTGGTGGGCTTGACCACAAAGCGGTCGAAGTTGATGAGGTGGGCGTTCTGGATCACCCCATGCGGATCATGGCAGAGCGAACACGGCGAATTCTCCTCGACAATGTGCTTCTTGTGATCGGCGAAGCTCTGGTCGGCAAGGATGCTCGAACGGTTGTGGCAGGAGTAGCAGAGGTCATAGGCCTGCGTGCTCTCCGACGTCCGATCCGTGATCGTATAGTTGCGGATGAGGAGCGGGCGGTACCGCGACCCGTGCGGCCCCAGGGCGAGTTTGCCCGTGGCCGAGTCGGCGTTGTGGCAGTGGGTGCAGAACATGAGCGAGCTGGTCAGCCACGGCTGAAGCAGGCTGGGCACGCTCGCGTTCTTGCCCTGGACCTGCACCGGGTGGAAGCTGGCGTTGGAGGGGGAGAACCCCAGGGCGATATCGTTGTCGGCAATCACGCGCTGGACCAGGGCCGGCGCGGGGTTACGCGAGGCATGGCACTTGTAGCAGACCTGGTACTCGTAGGCGGCCTCGACCGTGCCCTGGCCAAACAGCGAGATGCCCGAGGCGCCCCGCATCGCCGGCTTGAGTTGCGGCGGATTGGGCGCCGGCCCCGAGGTGGCCTGGTGCGGATTATGGCAATCTCCGCACTCGACGTGCATCTGCATCGTCAGGGCATTCTCCGTGGGGCTGTGGACGCCGGTGGTCCGGCGGACCGGGTGCGTCGAGATCAGCGACAGCTCGGAGTTCACGTCCTTGGCGACCGTCCCGTTATGGCAGACGAGGCAGTTGTCCTCCTCGGTCACGTACCGCAGCAGCCGCTCCCTGCCGCCGGCGCTGTGCGGGCGATGGCAGGCCTCGCACCCCAGGTCGCTCACCGAGGAGTAAGGAACGTTGTCCCAGTGCCCCGCCTTGATCGTCGCAATGGAGACGGGCGACCGCGCGTGGCCGCTGAGAGACCAGTTCGCGAGGTTGTGGCAACTGGTGCACATCCGGGACTGGTGGTTGTCCATGCGGAGGAACTTGCCCAGGCTGTCGTCGTGCGCATCGTGGCAGGTGGTGCACTGGAGGCGGCGCTCGTGGTCGAGCGGCAACTCCCGCGGCAGCGACCCCGGGTCGCGGAGCCGGCCATTCTTCGTGGCCAGGGCCGCGTCGTAGACGAACGAAATCGGGTGGTCGTCGGTCAGGTCGGTGCCGATGTAACCGGCGTCCTGCGGGGAGATGTAGAGCGAGCCCTGGATGCCGCTGCGCGGATTGTAGGTCTGCGTCAGGGCGATCGTGCCGTCGTGGCAGCTCAGGCAGAGGCGCGACGAGCCGGTGGGCTGCCCGACCGTCGCCACCAGGGTGGAGCTCCGGTAGACCTCGTAGTAGTGGCCGGGGTCCGGCCGGTTCCAGAGCGGCCCGATCGGGTTGGACGCGTGGGGCGTGTGGCAGAACTTGCACACGTCGTTCGCGCCGGCGACGCGGATCGGCCCCGGGCCGCTCGACGTCAGGTTGTGCTTGGTCTGGCTCACCTGGGAGCCGAACTGCGCGAAGGCCGCCGGGGCCGCCCACGCCAGCACCGCTGCTGCCGCCAGGCTAAGGATTCTTTGTCGTTTCATCGTTCGGTTCCACGTACTGGAAGACCTGGAGTCGCCGCGCGAAGGCATCGCACACGTAGATGCGGTCGCCCGGCCCGATCGCCAGGCCCGTCGGGATCTGGAACGAGCCGGGGCCGTCCCCGCGCTCGCCGAAAGCCAGGAGCAGCGTGCCGTCGCGGTCGAAGACCTGGACCGTCGACAGGGCCGAGTCTGCCACGTATAAATGTCCATGACTATCAACCGCCACCCCCTTGGGCACGGCCATGAAGCCGGTGGCGTCGCCGAGCTTGCCGATCTGGCGCACGTACTTCTCCTCGGCGTTGAAGATCTGGACGCGGAAGTTCAGCGAGTCGGTCACGTAGATCAACCCCTGGCCGTCCACCGCGATGTACGTCGGGAAGTTGAGCAGCCCGTCGCCCGTGCCCGGGGCGCCGAAGCAGCGAAGGTACTCGCCCGTCAGCCGGAAGACGCACACGTCGTGCGCCAGCGTGTCGACCACGTAGAAGAGCCTGCGCCCGGCGTCGTACGCCATGCCGGTCGGGCGGCGGAACCCGCCCGGCCGGTCGATCTGCCGGACCAGCTTGCCGTCGGGCGTCAGCACGAAGACGCGGTTCAGCATGCTGTCGGAGACGGCCACGTTGCCGCCGTCGAGGACCGCCACCCCGGCAGGCGACACGAAGAGCGTTCTCTCCACGCGGTCCCAGAACCGGGCCTTACCCTCTTTCAGGTCGAAAACGTGGATGGCCTGATGTTCCTGGTCGGCGATGTAGAGCCGCCGATCGCCGTCGAGGGCGACGGCCTGCGGCCGCAGGAATGTCTGCCGCTGGTCGCCCACGATCAGCCGCCCCAGGGCCGAGAAGAAGTCGGGCTTCTCGAAATCCTTGGCGCCCAGGACGACTTGCTGAAGGACGATGCGGGCCGGCTGGGGCGGCGGAGGCCAGGCCCGCCCGGCCTTCGGCTCGGTCGCCACCTGCGTGCACCCCGAGATCGCCAGAACGCCGAGCAGCGCCCCCGCGAGCGCGCCGGCCACGCGAGTCGGCGTCGCACGTTCGGCCGGCGCGCGGCGGGTCTCCCGATCCGCCGCGCAAGGACACGGAACACGCGCCCCGTGCTCACGCCTGTGGCGCGGCGGGTCAGGAGACCCGCCGCGCACAGGCTCAGGAATGGCCCTGTCGGACGCACCGCAGAATGCTCGTGTCGTTGCCATGTCAGAATCGCCGCCTCAGGGTGAACAGGATCGATTCACTCGTGCCCGTATTCTTCTCCTGGTCGTAGAAACTCTCGCGGGCCGTGATGGCCATCTCGAGACTGCGATAGGCCCACTCCAGGCCCACGTTAATGTTGGCCAGCGTGCGGTTCTCCCGCCCCTTGGTCTGGATGTACTCGGCATCCGCCCGGAACAGGAGGTTGCGTTGGAGCTTCGCGCCCAGCCGGCCGTAGGCGCTCGCCGTGTCGAGGAAGGCGCGGTTGGGGGGCAGGTTGAACTGCTGGGCGTCGAGGTAGACGAGGTGCTCAACCAGGGCGCCCACCGTGAAGTCGACGTCCTGGGCCAGGCGCAGGATGTAGCGCGCGCGGGCGCGCTCGGCATTCCACGGCGGGAACAACACCTGGCGGCGGGCCTCGTATTCGCCGATGATGTCCAGGTTCTTGTAGTCGAACTCCGCGCCGACCAGGTGGACCCGCTGTTTGTCCAGGTTCCCGGGGTTGTCGCCCGACTGGAGTTGGTCGTCGCGCAGACGGTAGTTGTAGTAGAGGGCGATCGGGATGGCGTCGAACCTCAGGCGGTTCGTCCAGCCGACGTGCTCGGTATCCCAGATCGCGTCGGTGGCCGCCTTGACGGTGTAGTCGACCAGCACCGTTTGGGGATCGAGGATGCTGCCCGCCGCGGTGCGAGTGATCTGCGTGAACGCGCCGAGGGTCGTCACGGTGTAATCCGTGTTCTCGATGTAGCGGATGGTGCGGGCCAGGTTCCACACCCGCACCGACCCGGCCAGGACGTTCGGCTGCTTGAGTTGGACGGGCGCGAGGTCCGCCAGGACAACCACCTCGCCGCGGACGTTGATCTCGCCGTTCGGCGACGTCTCGTGCGTCTGCTCGTGGCCGAGCAGCAGCGACGCGTTGTATTGCCCGACGGCGGTCTTCTTGCGGTACGCGAAATCGAGGAAGCCGCCTTTGATGTCCTCGGTGGCGAGGCCGAACTGGTGCTTGGTATAGACGCCGCGGCCCGTGATGTCGAGGCTCTCGAAGACGTGCTGGGTGGCGCCAACCTCGCCGACGAAGTCCTTGTCGAGTTCCTGGTCGGTCTGGTCCTGGTTATAGAGGGCCCGGTAGAACGTGGAGAAGCTCTGGGTGTGCTGAAGGTTCAGCGACAGGTCGCCCGCGAGAAGCTTCTCGGGGAAGTTGCCGGCGCGATCCAGGGCCCGCACGTTGCCGGCCACGCGGCTCTTGACGGGGCCGGGTCCGAACTGCTGGGCGCCGTGCACGACCACCTCGTCGCGCCGCACGGGCAGGTTGTCGACCGTGGGCGTCCCGCCGCCGGGGGAGTTGAACGTCATCGTCTCGTCGGTGTCCTCGTGGTCGTAAGCCAACGCCAGCGTGCGGTTGGGATCGCGTTGGTCGGCGGCCGTGAAGCGCAGGTGCCGGGTGCTCCGCACGTCGGTCCGCAGCTCGTCTATCTCCGTGACGTCGACCTTCTCGAACATCAGGCTCAGGGGGACCTCGCCCTTGGTGGTGATCTGCGCCCCGTTGCGGCTGTTGGTGAGCTCGGTGCTGCGGGCGAAGTCGCGCGCGATGAACTGCTGGTTCCGCGAGCTAAACGCGCTAAAGGAGACCGGCTTCTCGCGAAAGAACAGCCCCGCCACGTTGTAGCCGAGCAGGTTGCCGTTGCTGTTCTGGGTCTGCTGGTTGATGTTGATCAGCTCCTGGGTGAGCCCCAGGCGCAGGTCCGCGAACCAGTCCAGCAGGTTGGGATGGTAGGCGTACCCCTTGGCGTGGAGCTCCAGGATTTCCTGGAAGAACCTCTCGCTTTCCGTAGTGGTGGAGCCGTCGGCCGACGTCTGGGTCTGGTTCTTGAAGCTGCCCTGGAGGAAGATCTCGCCGCCGGTGTCCGTGAGACCCAGCGCCTGGACGGGGACCCTCTGCGCCGCCCGTGCCGGCGCGGCCGGCACGAGGAGCGCGGCGAGCAGCAGGGCCAGCGCCCTGCGCCGCGCCGACGTCTCCGCCTGTCTTTCAAAGTGCCGGCTTGGTTTCGGGGGCAGCATGCGGGTGGTCTGGCTCGCTCGATCGCGTCAGGTTCGGCGGCGGGGCTTTCGGCAGGGGGATATCCTCCTTCAGGAGGAACCTCCGGTCCGACGTGTGCCCCTTGTGACACAACAGACAGTCGGCCCGCTCCACGGGCGGGTGACCGGGTTTGCGGACGTCGTCGGGCTTGTGGCAGGCGTAGCAGATCTGCTCGGCCGTCGGCCGCACGAGGTGCGGCCGGGGCGACTTGTGCCCGCTATGGCAGACCGAGCACTTGCCGTCGCGCACCGCCTGGTGCGTTTTCTTCGCGTCCAGCCCCTCGAGCGTCTTCTGGTGGCACGACAGGCAGATCTTGTCGATCTCGGCCACCAGCGCGTTGGATTGCTCGGGGACGTGGCACGTGGTGCACTTGCGATCCTTCCAGGGGGCGTGCTCCGAGCCCTGGTTCCGTTCCACTTTGCGGCGAGTGAACGAGCCCGAGTCCACCAGGAGCAGGCGGTTGCCCGCCATGTGCGGGTCGTGACAGGCGGAGCAGTCCTTGGCGGCGGCCGCCTTGTGGTACGGCTCCTCCAGCAGGCCCGGCTCGACGTGGCATCGCAGGCAGAGATCGCGCTGCGCTTTGGCCAGGAGCGCGGGGAACTGCGACTTGTGCGAGACGTGGCACAGCGAGCACTGGCCGAGGGCCGCCGGCCCGTGCACCCAGTCGGTCATGGGGGGGTCCAGGTACGCGGCGTGGCACTTGCGGCACAGGGCGGCGCCGCTCGTCGCCGGCGCCATCGACGACTCCGTCTCATGGCAACTGAAGCAATCGCGATTCCTGTAGGGGGCGTGCTCGCTGACCGGCGGCGGGGGCATGGCCGGACCTGGCGTCGCCTGCGCGACCGGGAACTCCTTGGCCGCCGCACTGCCGGGTTCCACCGGGAGGCCCCAGGGACCCTTGGGCGGAGGGGGCTTGTTCTCCTCGCCCGGCTTCGGCACGCCGTCGAAGAAGAAGCTCAGAACCTTGTACCGCTCTTCCGTACCGCAGCCGAGGTAAGAGAGGGAGCCGATCAGAACCAGGATCAGCGCGAGCCGGGGCCAGACCGCGCGACGCCTGCGCCGGCGCGCACCGGTCACGGGCGCCATTCCCGTTTCCTCACGTGGAGCTCTTATAGACACGGCACCCCGCTGCCCGATCCTGCGACCGGCCGTCCGGGCGTCTCTCGGGTCCTCACTTTAACGACTTCGGCAGCAAATGGACAAGCACATTTCCGGGTTGTGCCAAGAGTTTCGGGCAGGGCCTTTTCTGCTGTCACCCCGAGCGAAGTCGAGGGGTCTCGCCGTGCGACTGACTCGACAGGCGTAGGGTGGTCGCCGCGGCGACCACCGGGCGTCGGGGGTACGCCCCGTGAAACGGCGGTGGGTGCTGAGCACCCACCCTACACTGGACGGCAACGGCCACAGCGAGATTCCTCGACTCGCTTCGCTCGCTCGGAATGACACCGTTTTCCTGTGTGCCAGAAACTCTTGGCACACCCCATTTTCAGAAAGCGGGTAAGGCCTCAGCCGATCACTTTGCGGGCGTTTGGGCGACGGGCGGAGCGGTCGCCGCGGCGACCTCGGGGGCCTTGATCGTGCGGCCAAGCACGGTGCTCTCGAAGGCGGCGCGGTACGCCTTGGCGGCCGGCTCCCATTCGCCCTTGTGCTGGTGGAGCAGGCCGAGGGCATAGTAGGCCTCGGCCGGGTCGGGATTCAGGGCAATCGCCCGCTTGAGGACCTCCGCCGCCTGGTCCCACCGTTTCAGGGCCACCAGGGCCCTGCCCCGCAACGTATCGACCTTCCAGGGCTGGCTCGCCGCGGCATCCATCTTGTCGAGCGAGGCCAGGGCCTGGTCGGCCTGGCCGAGGGCCAGCAGCACCCGCGCATTGGCCAGTTGCAGGTCCAGGTCCGCGGGGGCAAGCCCCAGGCCCCGCTCCAACTCCTGGCGGGCCTCCTGGAAGAGGCCCTTCGCCATCTGCCGCTCGGCCACTTCCAGGTGGCGGCGAGCCATCTGGTGCGGATCGTCTTCGACCACCTGGCCTGTGGCCAGGCGGCGTTTAAGGGTGGCGCGATCGATCTTGCCGCCCGTGAATTCGAGGTACGCCTCGAGGTCCTTCGCGTAGGACTTGGCCAGACCCGCCAGGTGGGCCAGTTCCTCGCCATTCGGCAGGACGACGAGCGTCGTGGGCCAGGCGCGGACCGACAACCGGCCGGCGATCGCGTACTCCGGGTCCACGACGACCGTCCCCGGCAGTTTCCCCCTGAGCGATTTCGCCAGCGCCTGGGCCTGCGGCCCGCTCGCGACTGCCACCACCTGGACGGCGGGGGTCGGGCCGACGACGCCGGCGAGCAGCTCCAGCGCCTTCTGGCTCTGCGGCTGCTCGGCCATCAGGAACACCAGGACGCTCGCGCGGTCGGCCTGCGGCACGGTGACCGGCTTGCCGTCGACGTCGTTGGCCTGAAGCAGGCGCCGCTCAGCGGCCGGCGCGGCGTCGGGCTGGGCCGCCGGCAGAAGGCCGGCCGGCAGCAGCATCGCCGCCGCCAGGCATCCCCCAAGCGATAAACTCCGACTCCTGTTCATTTCGCGTCTTCTTTCTTGTCCGTCGCCGACGCGGTAACGGCAGGCGCCGGACCGGCGGGGGATGGATTCACCGGATGCTGCCGGTCGTAGGACGCTGCCCGGTGGCAGCCGGGCGCGCAACTGCCGCCGCTCGCGGTCGGCTTGAAGTCGATGGGAATCTGCCAATTGCCGAAAGGCACCGAATCGCGGACGTGCGCGGGGTGGCTGCTGGCGTGCGTCATGTGGCAGGCAAAGCAACTGCGCCCGCGCGTCGGCTTGTTCACGTGCAGGTAATGCAGATTGGTTTCACCATCGCGGAAGCGGGTCAGGCCTTCCGTCGTCGGCGCCAGGACAAGCTGCTTGTCGTGGCAGGTGAAGCACAGGGCGTAGGCGTCGAGGCTGAAGGCCTGGTAGAACGTCTCGGGATACGGCTGGCTGAGGAGCCGCGAGACCGGCCCGCCGTGGAGCGTGTGGCAGCCGGAGCAGTTGCCGTCGCGGATGGGGCCGTGCTTCACGAGGTCCGTCCGGCCGAGCTCGCTGACGGCGGCCACGGTCCGGCCGTCGGCCTTCGCGATCGGCTTGTCGTGGCACGCGAGGCACGCCTGGATGAGGCCGCCCTTCATCAGGTTCGCCAGGTCGCTCCCGTGCGAGGTGTGGCAGTTCAGGCAGGCCTGCCCGGTGATGACCGCCGAGTGCTTGTGCGCCATGTCCTGGGCCGCCTTCTTCACCTGCGCGTGGCACGACAGGCACAGGTCCACCGGCTCGTTCCTCAACTGCATGGCGTGGTTGGAGGCGTGCGCCTCGTGGCACTGGAGGCAGTCGCCCTCGGCCGGCTTGTGCCTGAACTTGACCGTCGTCATCTGCTGGGCCATTTCCTTGTGGCACCCCAGGCACAGCGCCCGGCCCTCGGCCACCAGCAGGTGCGGATGATCGGACGTGTGCGAGTTGTGGCACGCGGCGCAGTTGCCCGACACCGCCGGCCCGTGCACGTTCTTGCGTCCCTTGGTCACGTCGCCGTGGCAGGTCTTGCAGAGCTGGCCCATGTTCTCGGACCTCAGCATCTCGCGGTTCGCCGACCCGTGCGGGTCGTGGCAGCCGAGGCACTGCCCTTCCTTGATGGGCTTATGGACGACCTGGCCCGCCAGCATGCCGACGTGGCAGAAGCCGCAGAGGTCCTTCTCCGCGCGCTTCATCTGGAAGGTATGCTTCTGCTCGTCGACATAGGCATGGCAGGCGTCGCAGGCGCCGACCGCCGTGGGGCCATGGAGGAATTTGAACTGGCGCTGCTTGGCGTGGCACTCGCCCTCGGTGCAGTTGGCCACGCGCGCGGTGGGCCGGACGTTCGCCGCGGGAGCCGGCGCCGCCAGCGAGACCCCGATCATCACGCATCCGATCGCCGCCGCCGCGGCCAGGGCCCCGACGGGGCCCCACACGGCAAGCCGCGATCCCCTGGTTCGGCTCCGGGTCATGGGTCTGCCTTTGTCACGGCGATCGGCCGGCCTGGGCGGAGGCGCCCATCGCCTCGTTCAGTTTGTCCTTCGCCTGTTCGACCAGCTTCTGCGTGTAGGGCGGATTGTGGACGCCCCAACTGCCGTCCATCTTCACCAGGGCCAGGAGTTGACGCGCCTCGGCGACCAACTGCTCGGCCCGCGGGCTCGGCGGGGGCTTGGCCGGGTCGGGCAGCATCCGGACCACGTTGTCGTACAGCTCGCGCGTGTTCTTCTGCCACAGGGGGATCATCTGCTTGCCGAGCCCCGTCTTGTGGCAGCTGTCGCAGGCCTCCGGCGTGGCGACCGCCACCGTCTCGCCGTTCGGCGCCTTGCCGGTCATGGCCCGCTGCCGGACATGGCACCCGGTGCAATCGACGTGGGCCAGGAACATCGGGGTCACGGCCCCGCTTTCCGACGGCTGATGGGCCACTTGCCCGACGGACTCATACGTCTTCTGCTGAATCTCGTGCTGGCCGCGATGGCAGGCGCGGCAATCGATCGCCTCGAGGCGCATCGTCTGGACGCTGGGGCCGTGCCCGATGACGCCGTGACAGCTGAAGCACTCCACCTTGTGCCGGCCCTCGGAGTGAACCTGGTGGAGTTCCGGAACCGACGTCAGGCGTTCCTTGCCGAAGTCGTGGCACGCCAGGCAGCGGTCGTCGCGGATCGGGGCGGGCACCGCCGTGACGCCGCGATGGCACGATTCGCAGGCCGCCCCGTAGGCGATGTACTCCGCGTGCACCACCTTCAGGCCGCGATACTGGACCGGCTTGTCGGGCGGCACGTGGCAATTGCGGCAGAAGGTCGGCGCCGTCTTGGCCGGAGCTTCCGCCTTCGCGGGCGCCTCGCCGTTGGCGGATGTGCCAAGTTTTCCTGGCGAGCCCTCGTCGGGAAAACTTGGGACACCCTTCTTGGCGCCGGCCTGGGGCTTGGCGGGCGCCGGCGGGGTCTCGGAAGACACGGGGAGGATCTTGCCTTCCGGCCCGGCGCCCGGCGGGCCCTGCGCCACCTGGGTGGCCCCGGCGGCCGGCATGAGGTGGCACGTCACGCACACGCTGGCGTTCACCTCGAAGTGCTTTTCTCCCTTGATATGCGAATGGCATGTAGCGCAGTGCACCTGGATGCCCTGGTACGCCAGGTCCAGGTGCTTGGTGTGCTCGAAGATGAACGGCTTCTCGCGGCGCGGGATGGCGCGCACCAACGGGAGCTCGTGGCACCCGCTGCGCGTGCACGAGGAATCGCTTACCGAGGCCGACGGCTGCGTGGACGTGCGGTTCAGGATGTCGTCGACGGCCTGCCCGAGGCCGTTGAGCTTCGCCCAGGCCAGGTTCGAGAGGCCGGGCGGGATGTGGCACTGGATGCACTCAATGTCTTTGTGGCTGCTCGCCTGCCAACTGGCGTGAAAGCTGTTCATGATGTGGCAGGTGTTGCAGAATCGGCTGGTGCTGGTCAGTTCCACCCCCAGCACAGAGAAAAGGGCCAGGCCCGGAAGGGCCAGAATCGCAGCCCACCGGAATCGTCGCCGGGCCCATAGCCGTTTGAAAATAGCGCGCACGGTATATTCCACTACTGTCCGGTTGAGGTCTTACGGTTCAGATGCAAGTGCTTGAAAGAGCAACTGTTACATTGCAGGGCGACCGTTCTTGATTTCGACTTGCCCGGCCGGTTTGGCCATGATTCTTCCAGCCCTCGCTGGAAAGGATCGGCCCATGCGTGCCGGACGGATCGTGTTCGCCCAGTTGTACAAGAGCCGCTGGCAGGTCGAGTTGTTCTTGAAGTGGCTCAAGCAGTACCTTCGCATCAGGACATTCTAGGGGCCGTCGGTCAACGCCGTCAAGACGCAGATCTGGATTGCCGTGTGCGTGTACGTGCTGGTGGCCCTCGCGAAGAAGCAACTGAAACTCGACCGCCGTCTGGGCGAAATCCTGCAAATCCTGAGCGTCACGCTCTTCGAGAACACCCCGCTCTTGCAGGCATTTTTGCATGAATGCACCACGGCTGATACTACCGCGAACCGTAACCCGTTGTCGTTATTCGACTCTAACCGGACAGCCGTGGGTATATTCCGCCGATACTCCCCCACAGCGCTGAGGGCAAACGACGTGCCAGCGCAACCCCTCAGCTATGGGTGGGTGGCACGGCCACACGCTGTTGGGTGGCCGTGCGTGACTTCGGACGATGCACGGCCACGCAACGGCGCGTGGCCGTGCCACCCTCTCGGGCGTGGCTCGCACCACCCATGTATTGAGGCATCACTGGCCAGCGAGAGGAGCCCTGGGTTACTGGAAATGGGCGGCTGGACGGCTTCGCTTTCTCAAAACGTAGAATCCGGGGCAGGACCGGCTTCCCGCGGATAGGACGACCGGCCCCCCGCCGGCCACCGGACGGTGAACGTGGCGCCCTTGCCGATCTCACTCGTCACGTCGATCCGGCCGCCCAGACGCCGGACCAGGCTGTAACTGATGGCCAGACCCAGCCCCGTCCCCTTGCCCACGGGCTTGGTGGTGAAGAACGGCTCGAAGAGCCGCGAGAGGTGCTCCGGGGCGATGCCGCGGCCGTTGTCGCTGACCTCGATGAGGCCCCCATCGCCGTCGCGGGCGGTGCGGAGGATCAGGCGCGGCTCGCGCGAGCCCTCCATGGCGTCGAGCGCGTTGAGGACCAGGTTGATGATCACCTGCTCCATGGCGTGCGATTCGACCTGCACGTCGTTGGCCTGCGGCGAGAAACGCCGCTCGATCTCAACCGGGCGGATCCGCTGGTCGAACCGGACCATCTCGAGGGCCGCCTCGACCACCTCGTTGACGCCCACCGCGCGGCTGCGCCCCTGCGACGGGTGCGCAAAGGTCGTCATCTGCTGCATGATCTGCTTGATGCGGCGCGCCTGCTCGCGAAGCGTCGCGATCCGGTCGGGAACGTCCCGCTCGGGATGCCGCTGCATCAGTTCCAGCAGGCTGTCCATGCTCGCGAGCGGGTTGGTGATCTCGTGGGCCACGCCGGCCGCCATCTGCCCCAGGGCCACCATCTTCTCGTGCTGGATCATGGCGTCCTGCTGGGCCTTCAGCCGGCGCGACATGATCGACACCCGCCGGTTCTGCCGCACCAGCCGGCGATGCTGCCGACGCAGGCTCTGCGTGATCCGGTTGGTGAGGTAGACCGTCAGGAACACGGTCACCGCCCAGCCGGCCAGGATGAGCCAGGCCTCCAGGCGCGTCGGCCACTGGCCGCTCAGGGCCAGCCCGCCGCCGACCATGAGCGTCGCCGCCAGCGCCCCGGCGTACCCCATCCGCCGCGGAAGCAGCAGGCTCGCGAAGACCATGTGAAAGACGTAGAACCCCAGGAACGGGCTGTAGCCGCCCCCGGTCGAGAGCGTCAGCAGGGTCAGGCAACCGAGGTCCAACAGAATCTGCACCCACGCCACCGTGATGAGCCAGGCGGCCGAGGGCAATACGCGCCGCTGGGCCCGCGCCCCCGAGGCCCCCCGCACGGCCGCGTACAGCGCCGCGTTGTACCCGACGATCGCCAGGCCCAGGCCCACGAACCGCCCCGGCGACGAGTACCACCCGAGCCACTGCCATTCCACCAGCGCGCCGACGATTACCGTCGCGCCTACGACCCAACGCAGGCTGATGAACCATCGCAGTTGGGCCAGCAGCAGGCTGGACCGCTGGCCACGGGCCTCTGCACCCATCGGCATATGCCTCTGTGAGCTGAAGTGTCCGCTTAGTTCCACAGCGCCACTTTGCGCGGCGGGTCTCCTGACCCGCCGCGAACGTGCCTCCATCAGCCGGCAAGACGCGTTTTCTGCACGGCGGGTCAGCAGACCCGCCGCGCACGAGGCTGGGCGGCCTTGATGAAGTACTACACTACGATCGGCCCGGCGGCGGCTCGGTCTCGAGCGATCGCTCCAGGTCCAGCATCTTCTGGCCGCCGGGATACTCCGTCAGCACGATGCGCCGGATGTGCTTGAGCGACTGGACGGTGCGCGTCATCCGTTCCAGGTTCTCGCGAATCTGGCGGAGGCACTTCCCGGTGCCCTCCCGCCCATCCGCGTTTTCCTGGAGAAGCGTCAACTGAAGCTCGATGATGGCGATGGCATTATTCAGTTCGTGGTTGAGCGTCCGGGCCATCTGGGCCAGGACCTCCACCTTGTGCGCCTCGTGGGCCTGGAGCTGCTCGGCCAGACTGTTATAGGCGCGGCCCAACTGGTCGAACTCGTCGTTCCGGTCGAGCGCCACCCGGTGGTCGAAGTGCTCCTCCGCCAACTCGCGGGTCGCCACGATCAACCGATCCACCGGACGCAGGATCATGGCGGCCGTCCGCCACAACACGAGCACCGCCACGTCGATCACCAGCAGGAAAGCGATCGAGAGGCCAAGGACCAGCCAGCGGAACCGGCTGACGAGCGACTCGCTCTCCTCCTTCGCGTGGGCGTGGGCCGCCTCGCCCAGCGCGAGCGCCTCGCGCCGGACGGCCACGGAAACCTTCAGGGCCTCGCGGGTGTGGTACTCGGCCAGCCCCCTGTCGCGGGTGGTGGCCAGCGAGCCGACGTGGCTCTCGAACTGCGGCAGCAGGGCCTCGATCCGATCATACCGCGGCCGGTTCGGCCCGCCCTGGATGACGTAGTGCTCGCCCAGCCGATCCACCAGGCCCCGCAGGCGCTCGACGCCTTCGATCAGGCTGTCCAGGTGCCGCTCTTTCCCCAACTCCAGCTCGTACAGCTCGACTTCGATCTCCGTGACCGTCTGGCCCAGCTTGCCCACGTCCTCCACCAGCACCGCGGCGTGGTTCTGGACGTGATCCAGGTCGTGCAGCACCTGCTGGAGCATCCACACGGCCACGGCCGTCACGACCACCAGCAGCAGGACCAGCGAGCCGAGCGTCACCAGCAGTTTCCGTCGCAGCATGGCGATTCTCGTTCCGTCGCGCCTTGGTGCAGCAGCGCCACATCGGCACTGGCGCGGGCGGTGTCCGTACCCGTTTAGCGCGGGGTGGCACGGTCACGCGCTGTTGCGTGGCCGTGCATTCTCCCGCGCGTGACCAAGCCCTAGTAGTCCGTCACGCCTGAAACTGTGAGTAGGACAAGCGCGGTGGGCAGTCTTGCCCACCGCGCGAGCGCAACTCACATTATCAATAGTGACGGACTACTACCCCCCGGCCGGAAAGGCCGGCTTGCGCGGCGGCGGCCCGTCGATGCCCAGCCGTTCCCACTGGTCGCCCAGGGCCTCGACCATGCGGTAAATCGCGGCAAACTCGTCGAGGCCGCACGGCACGAACCGGATCGCCCCGAAGCCCTTCAGGGCCCTGACGCCCTCGGGGTCCGTGTCCATCGCCAGCAGGGCGTCCCGCAGTTCCGCCCCGAGCGTCGGCCCCAAATCGCCGCGGACCACCAGGGCGTCGTTGGGCACCTCATCGCTGGTCGCCAGCCGACGAATCTTCATATCGCGATGCGTGGCCTCATACGCGTCGAGCCGCAGGTTCTTGACGGCGCCCGCGTCCACCCGGCCGGCCAGCGTCTCCAGGATGACGTCGTCGTGCGTGCCCACCCAGACCAGGCGCGGCGGCGCGGCGCTCTTCAAGAGACCCGCCTCGTGCATGGCCCAGATCGGGAACAGGTCGCCCGCCGCCGTGGTCTTGACCATCGCGACCGAGCGGCCGCCGAGGTCCGCCACGCGGCGCACGGGCGAGCCCTCCGGCACGATGAGGACCCCGCGGTAGGTCGAGACGCCGCCCTCCGCCACAGGCTTGACGAGCACCTGGGCGTTCTGCCGATCGACCGTCAGCACGGCCACGAACGACCCCAGAAAGGCGGCATCGACCTTGCGCTCCGCGAAATCCTGCATCACCGCCTGGTACGTGTTGACCGTCACGACCTCGACCGGGCGACCGAGCTTGCCCGCCAGGTAGCCCGTCAGCACCAGGTACCGCTTGCGGAGCTGGAAGATGTCGCGCTCCGGCACGAGGCCGATCCGAAGCGCCTCCTTCCCGGGCGCCGCCGGCGGACCAACTGCCACCCGGCCGCCGGCGTCCTCGCCCGGAGGCATCCGGAGCACCCAGACGCCGAGCCCCGCGAGGAGCACCACCAGCACCACCGTCAAAATGACCCAGATCAGTTTCACGGCGGCTCCAGACCGAGCCCTGCCTCTCGACAAGCAAACGGCGCGCCAAGGCTCTCTCGTGGGTGGCATGGCCACGCTCCGTTGCGTGGCCATGCGTCAGGAAGCTCGGAGGAACATGGCCACGCAAAGACGCGTGGCCAGGCCACCCACGCTGAGCACGTACGAAAGACGCGCCGCGCCCCTGGCGCTGTAGGGCTACTCCCCCGGCGGCTCCGGCATCGGCGGAAGCGTGTCGCCCTGCTCATCGAGATTCTTCGGAACGTCAAGCTCGTCCATCTTGCGGTACAGGCTCGAGACGCCGATCCCCAGATGCCGGGCCGTCTCCACCTTGTCGTAGTGGTGCCGCCGAAGGCTGTGGATGATGTGCTGCCGCTCGAACTGCCGCAGCGCCTCCTTCAGGTCCTCGCCCACGTCGTCGGTCATCTCGGGGCCGGCGAACGGCAGGTCCTCCACGCGGATCGGCCGGTCGTCGGCGAAGATCACGGCCCGCTCGATCACGTTTTCCAGCTCGCGGACGTTCCCATGCCACTCGTAATTCAAGAGGGCCCGCATCGCCCCGTTCGTGATGCCGTTGACCTGCTTGTGCATCCCCTCGCTGTACTTGTTCAGAAAGTGGTGCACGAGCAGCGGGATATCCTCCTTGCGGCTCCTCAGCGGCGGCAGCACGACCTTCACCACGTTCAGCCGGTACAGCAGGTCCTCGCGGAACTTGCCTTCCCGCACCATCACCTCCAGGTCCTGGTTCGACGCCGCGATGATCCGCACGTCGATGGGCCGCGGGTGCGTGTCGCCCAGCGGCACCACCGACTTGTCTTCCACCGCCCTCAAAAGCGAGCTCTGCACGGCCATCGGCAGCACGGAGATCTCGTCGAGGAAGAGCGTGCCGCCGTGGGCCGCCTCGAAGAACCCGATCTTGTCGCGCAGCGCCCCCGTAAACGCCCCACGCCGGTAGCCGAACAGTTCGGACTCGACCAGGGTGTCGGGGATGCCGCCGCAGTTGACCGCCACGAACGGCTTGTCGCGCGTGGTGCCGTTGTAGTGGATCGCACGGGCGAAGAGCTCCTTGCCCGTCCCGGACTCGCCGATGATCAGCACGTTGCTCTTGACGGTCGAGAGCTTCCGGACCATCTGGAAGAGCCGCACCATCGACTGCGCGCGGCCCACCAGGTTGTGGAACGTGCTCTCGGAGGCGAGCTGCTCGGTGATGACCCGCTGCGTGCGGGCGTTCTCCTGCGACGCCAGCGCCCGCTCGATCCGCACGAGGAGGTCCTGGAACTGGATCGGCTTGAGCAGGTAATCGTACGCCCCGGCCCGCATCGCCGCCACGGCGCTCTCGACCGTGCCATAGGCGGTGATGAGGATCACCGGCGTCTCGGCCATCGCCTGCTTCAGATACCCGAGCAGCGTCATCCCGTCCATCTCGGGCATGCGGATGTCCGTCAGGACCAGGTCGACCGGCTCCTTGAGGATGATCTGCTGGACTTCGCCGCCGTCGGCCGCCTGAAGGACCTCGTACCCTTCCTCCGCCAAGAGCTCGGCCAGCGATTCGCGCAGCACGCGCTCATCTTCCGCGATCAGGATGCGCTTGGCCAATCGAACGCCCCTGCCTGTGTACTCCAGCGCCACTTCGCGCGGCGGGTCTCTCGCCACGGCGAGTCTTCGACCCGACCCGTATGTGTTTAGCGTCTTGCCTTCACGCTGTCACCCCGAGCGAGCGAAGCGAGTCGAGGGGTCTCGCCGTGCGCCTGTGCGAACGGCAACGACCACAGCGAGATTCCTCGACTCGGTCGCCGCGGCGACCTCGCTCGGAATGACAACGCCAAACACGTGCCCCAACCCGCCGCCCACCTGCGTTACCTCGCCGCCGGGGGACAGTTCCCGCCGCCGCCTCTTCCTTAGACTTTACGGCCTCTCCTCTCCAAATGCAAGGTATGGCCGGCCTTTCGTCTTTGCCTTTGCCTTGGCCGTTCACTTGAGCCTTGAACCTTGAGTGTTCAATGTTCGATCTTCGCCGTTGCCGTTGCCGTTCCTTGATTCTTGGACATTGAGTGTTCAATGTTCGATCTTCGCCTTTTCTGTTGCCGTTGCCGTTCCTTGATCCTTGGACATTGAGTGTTCAATGTTCGATCTTCGGCCCCACCGGGGCCGCGGGGTGTAGCCACGGGTGAAGCGACGAGGCGGCACAGCCGCCCGACGCGGAACCCGTGGAAACGGTCGTGAATTGACGGACCCGCCCCGAAGATGGGGCGGCGGAGTGTA
>Ga0315273_10002927_pt1 | contig 20418 bp, 13 predicted proteins | sample YL17G02_0_MG_FD_205753 | JGI IMG/M metagenome (GOLD analysis project Ga0315273, IMG submission 205753) | Sediment microbial communities from Yellowstone Lake, YNP, Wyoming, USA - YL17G02_0 | ecosystem: Environmental > Aquatic > Freshwater > Lake > Sediment | place: USA: Wyoming | collected... | reverse complement strand
CTTCGAAAGGCTCGCCGGCGTCCCACCGGCTGTTGCCGTTCAGGTCCGTGAATTTCTCGCCCCAGACTCCCGATGCCGTCACCGTGCCGTCCCACTCAGGGTTGGATCCGAAGGGTGTAATGCGCACGGCGGCAGCGCCGGTTTTCAGCTCATTCGGTACACCGCTGCCGGGTACAAACAAGATCAGCATCAGCGGCGCAATGTGCATCGAGAATGTCATCGGTCCGCGCATGTGAACCCCCAATGCCGTAATCTTACCCGAGCCTGTGCCGGAGCGCATCTGCCTAAATTCACTGGAACCGCAGATGCACGCAGCGCGGCAAGCCGCTTGGGTAAATCCGGCTTGAACCTCTCTTTGGTTGCGGCTGGCCGCGCTGCGTTTATCTGCGGTTTCAGGGATCCCCACGAATGTGACCCGGCCATGCGGAAGCCAGTAAGGAATTTTGGGTCGCGATAGGAATGCCGGTCACCCGGCACCCCCCGCACAGATCCGTGCGGGGGCAGCTAGCGCGAAGCGGTTTCGTTCAATGTGAAAATTCGATATCAGGCAACATCGTTTTGGCGTAAGATCCCGTTCATGATCGGGCTTAAGCTCGGGGCAGCTGCGGCAGACATGAAGAAGTCCACATAAAACCCCATATCAGAAGCAGAACCGGCCCTCACAGCCCGGCTCCGATCCAGGAATGTTATTCAGTCCATCCGTCGGCATGGTCGGATCTTCAGGATACGCTCTTGTTCCGCCGGGGGATGAGGAGGAGTTGTGAGGCGAGTGCAGGCCCGCTTGCTCATTGCGGGAGCGTTGGTTGCGGCATCGGTTGCTCTGGTTATGGCGCTCGCCGCCCAGAATGGCGTGCGAACCGAGGTTCCTCCAGCGGCGCAGCAACCGGCACTGATTACTATCGACTACCCAGCTGATGGATCCCTTTTCCCGCCTGAGATAACACCACCCACCTTTCTTTGGCACGATCCGGACGAGACTGGGACGGTGTGGCAGATCGAAGTCGCTTTCGCCGATCGCTCGGCCGACATCCGCCTGAAGTCACGTGGTGAGCGCATGCAGGTCGGAGAAATCGACGAATCTTGCGCCAAGGCCGGCGCCGAACAGCCCTCGCTGCTACCCAGCATTGCAACGGCGCATACATGGAAGCCCGATGACGAGACCTGGGCCACGATCAAGCAACGCTCCGTCGAGCGCCCGGCGATCGTAACGATCAGGGGTTTTCGGACCGACAACGTGGTCAATGCCGTCTCAAGCGGGCGGGTGATGATTCGGACCTCGAAAGATCCAGTGGGTGCGCCCATCTTTTATCGCGACGTCCCGCTCATCTCGGTCCCGGACGGAGAAAGGGGGGTGATCCTGCCCCTGCCTTCGGGCGCATTGCCTCTGATCGCGTGGCGGCTGCGCAATATCAGCGAGCCCCGCAGCAAGACAATCATGCAGGGCCTCTCGACCTGCGCGAATTGCCATTCTTTTTCCCGCGACGGCAAGACGCTTGGGCTGGATGTCGACGGTCCCTCGAACGACAAGGGGCTCTACGGTCTTGTTCCCGTCAGTAAACACACTTCCATACGAAATGAGGATGTGATCAGGTGGCAGTCCTTCTCGGACGAGCCCGCAAGCAAGAGGTTCGGTTTCATGTCGCAGGTCTCGCCGGACGGTAAGTTCGTTGTGACCTCTATCGAAACTCCCGGCATGCGCGAGCGCTATCTCGAAAAGAGACTTTACAACGGATTTTACAAGTACTACGGCTTCGGCCAGGTATTTTTCCCTACGCGGGGCATCCTGGCTTGGTACAGCCGTGAGACGGGCAAGCTTACGCCCCTGCCAGGGGCAGATGACCCACACTATGTCCAGGCTGGCGCTTTCTGGAGTCCGGACGGCAAATTCCTGGTTTTTTCCAGGGCGAATGCGATAGACCCCTATCCCCCGGGCAGAAAGCCGGCGCAGTACGCAAACGACCCTAACGAAACGCAAATCAAATACGACCTGTACCGGATTCCTTTCAACAATGGCAAGGGCGGCACGCCCGAAGCGATCGTCGGCGCCGCGCAGAACGGAATGAGCAACAACTTCCCGAAGGTTTCGCCCGACGGCAAATGGATCGTGTTCGTCCAGTGCCGCAACGGCCTTTTGATGCGCCCGGACAGCCAGCTGTTTATCGTGCCGTTCAAAGGGGGCACTGCTCGGCGGTTGGAGTCCAATACACCGCTGATGAATTCATGGCACAGCTTCTCGCCGAGTGGCCGATGGCTGGTGTTTTCCTCAAAAAGCCGGTCGCCGTATACGCAGCTGTACCTTACCCACATAGACGAGAACGGCAACGCCAGCCCTGCAATCCTGATCGACAACGCCACCGCTGCAAACCGCGCCGTGAACATTCCGGAGTTCGTAAACATTCCGCCGGACGGGCTGGAGAAGATCGAAGCGCCGGCTACAGAATTTTATCGGCTCAACGATCTGGCCGCGGACCTGGCGCGAAAAGGCCGGCATGCCGAGGCGATCCCCATCTGGCGCAAGGCGGTGGAACTCGATCCCGAAGATTCCAGGTCCCGCTACTATCTCGGCGTCTCGCTGCAAAGCGAAGGCCGAAATGAAGAGGCGATCGCAGAGTTTCAAAAGAGTCTGGAGATCAAGCCCGACAACGCTGCGGCCTACACCAATCTTGGCGTCATCTTTCAAGGAATGGGGCAGCAGGATGCTGCCATTGCCTACTTTGCCAGGTCGCAGGCGGCGGCTGTTTCCGAGTGGACGCAGATGGTGGAACTCTTCCCGGAGGAAGCGAAGGCTCATTTCAACCTGGCGCTCGCCCTGGACAAGCAAAGCCGGCTGCCTGAGGCGATCGAGCAATACCAGAAGGCCGTGGCCCTCGATCCGCAGAATGCCCCCGCCTACACGAACCTCGCCATTGACCTGGCCAAGATGGGAAAACTCGATGAAGCCATCGGCCAGTTTGAAAGGTGCCTCGAGCTCACGCCCGGGAGCGCCAAGGCCCACGGCAACTTCGGGGCTGCGCTGATTGAAAAACACCGCATCGAAGAAGGGATGGAGCAATGCCGGAAAGCACTGGAGATCGATCCGGATTATGCCGATGCGCACAGCAGCCTCGCGGCGGCCCTGGCCATGACGGACAAGCTTGACGAGGCAATATCGCATCTCGAGAAGGCCGTGGCGATCAATCCAAAGGATTTCGAATACCGGTACGACCTTGGGCGCTACCTGGCCGCAAAAGGGACATTCGACGCTGCGATCCCCCACCTAGAGCAGGCCGTAAACTTGTCGGGCGCGCAGGAACCGCTCAGCCTCGAGATGCTGGCGGCGATGTACTCGGAGGTAGGACGGTTTTATGAAGCCCTTCGGCCGGCGCGCCGGGCCCTGGAAATCGCCACGAAACAGAACAACCAGGATCTCGCAGCCGAGCTGAGAGCGAGGATTTCAGCCTACGAAGCCATGCTCCCTGCGGGACAGAGGCCTTAGCCCGCTGCTGAAAGCGGGATGTTCCCGAGGAAAAACGGTGACAGGCACCTTTTAATCTTCCTGTATGCCGCCTTTGGACGGCAAATTGGACAGGGGAGATTAAAAGGTGCCTGTCACCGTTTTTCCCTGTCACCGTTTTTCACGGTTTGTCGGGCGGCTCCAGCATTATGGCACGGTCTTTGTCGAGCTGCAGGTTTCGAAGCCGTTGAACCTCGGCGGACTCGCGATCCGCATCCTGCTCCCTGCCGAGCAACTGGTAGACGCGTGCAAGATTGAGGTGATTCTTGATCTCGTTTGGGTCCTTTTTTGCCGCCGCCTGCAGCGGCTGAAGCGCCTCTGCATACTTGCCTTGCTTCATCAGGATTCTGCCGATCATGGCCGGCGCCTGCGCGGACTCCGGGTCGGCCTTTAACGCCTGGCCAAGCCTTCGCAGGGCGTCTTCCAGCTTGCCCTCGACATCGTCGATGGAAGCGAGGAAGCACATGGTGGATACATCCCCCGGCACCCGCTTTAACTCCGCCTCCATCGCCGCCCGCGCCTCCTCGAATCGGGCGAGCTTGAAATACCCGAGACCCAGCGAGTAATGCAGGCGCGGCAGATTCGGATCGAGTTTCGCGGCCGCCTCAAGTTCCTCGATGCCTTTCTCGAAAGCCGAATTCCAGATAGACGCCTGACCGAGCAGCAGATGCGAAAATGCAAGGCCGTCGGGGACTCTGGCAAGCTCCTCGATTACGCCTGTAACCATCGGCTTCCTCAGGCGCAGGCTTGCGAGTCCCAGCGCGTAAAGCAACGCAGGGTTGTTGGGCGCGGACGCGAGCGCCGGGTCGAGATATTGCAACGCTTCTTCATCGCGGCCCAGAGCCACAAGGGACAGGGCGGTCAGCTGGATGACCTGAGCATTATCGGGGGTCGATTTGAGGAATCGCTTGAAGGCTTCGACGGCTTTTTTGAACTCCCCTTTGCGATAATGCGCCAGGCCGATGTTGAGAAGGATGGGCGTGAGATTCGGCCCGAGCTTAAGCGCAGTTTCGTATTCCCGGATCGCCTCCTTGTAACGATCCATGCGAATAAGCACGGCGCCCAGGTTCGCATGCGCCTCGGCATAATTCGGCCTGGCGGCCAGCACCGCGCGATACTCCGCTTCCGCCTCGGCCCACTTACCGGCCTGCTGCAGTTTCACTGCCCGGTCAAATCTCTCGGCAACGCCGGGTGCAGTAGCCTGAGAAGCGATCGCGGATTGCGGATTGCGAATTGCGCAGTGCAGGGCGAGCAGTACGATGCAAAATGCGGGCAGTCGGCAAAGACGCATGAGCGCATTTTATCATCCGCGTTCATGCCCGGTGAGTTTTTATCGAAAAAGTGGCTCATTTGGCGCCTGAGGCAGTTATACAGAGCGCCATTGATTGAATGGTTGGGGGCATTAATAAACCATGGCGACAAAGCCATCGCCTCCCTCCTGGAGGCATTCTGAAGTCACCCGCTTCCGCGGGCGGAGCTCATTCCAAAATCAAACAGTAAGAACTTGAAATGTAGACTAACTTAGTTTAGTTTAAGGACTAAGGAATATGCGTATGAAAATCCTAAATGTCCACGAAGCGAAAACGCGTCTGTCCGCCGTACTGGCAGATGTCGAAGAAAAGGGAGAGGTGTTCCTCATCTGCCGGAACGGGCATCCGATCGCGGATTTGGTCCCCCATGTCAAGAAGACCCGACTGAAGCCCCATCCTGCGTTGCGGCGCATCGACATCCGCTATGACGCGACCGAGCCATTAAGCGATGACGAGTGGCCGCTGGAGGAGGCCAAATGATTCTCGACACATGCGTGCTTCTTTGGCTTGCGGAAGGCGGGGATCAGCTCTCGCCTGCGGCTCGGGAACGAATCGAATCTGCGCCGGCCGTTTATGTTTCTTCGATCAGCGCGTTTGAGATAGCGATCAAGTGCCGCTCAGGGAAGCTGAGGCTGCCGGTACCCGCCGCAGAGTGGTTTAAAGGAGTGGTCGACCACCACGAATTGGCAGTCCAACCGCTCGATTGGGATGTGTGCATCGCCGCGGCCGAACTACCGCCATTGCACAAGGATCCATGCGACCGATTCATCATCGCAACTGCAAAAATCAGGCATATGCCGGTCGTGACCGCCGATGCCTCGTTTGCCGAATACGGAATCGAGGTGATCGCGTGAAATTCTCGGGTCATGCCGCCGCACTCCCAGGAGCGTATTAGCGAGCAATTTGCACTTGTTACTGTTTGGGCTGCTGCGACTTGATTTTAGTGAGAAGGACGCGTAGTTTGTCCGCGTCGGGGGCATTCGGCACTTGGGCGAGATAGGCTTCGAGTTCGGCCGCTGCTTCGTTGTTTCGATTTTCCTTCAAATCGAGGTTGGCCAGGTGGACGTGAGCGCGCGCGGACCCTGCCGCGTCGAGCGTGAGCGCTTTTGTAAGGGCGGCGCGCGCCTGCTCGCGCCGGTCCAGCGACGCGTTCGCAAACCCGAGGAAGAGATAGGCCGAGGCGTCGCGCGGCTCTTTCGCTACGGCCTGATCGAGGTCTCTCAGAGCTTCGGCGTACTTTCCTTCACGGATTTTGCAGATTCCGCTTCCCCGCAGCGCCGGCTCATACTGCGGGTTGAGTTCCAGCGCCCGATCGAAGTCCTTCCCGGCTTCCCCGATTTCCCTCATGGACACGCGCAGATGGCCTCTCTGGGTGAGAGCCTGAAAATACTCGGGGAACAGTTCGATCGCCCGATTGAAGCTGATCAATGCATTGTCGAACTGCTGCTTCTCGCCCAGCTTGATCCCCTTTTCATACTCCTTTTGCGCCCCCTTTGGCACGTGTTGGGAGGCCTCCGCGACACTCACGCCCGTCGAGGCGCTTTCCTTGCCCGAGGTGACCTTGGCACCCGATCGGAGATAGATGTTGACCACGACCCGCGGCGGTGTATAGCGCGAAAGTTCAACCTCAGTCCGATCCGAGTACTGCTCGGGTGCGTCAGGGTTGGAGGCGGCAAGAGAGAAACGGCCGCGCGGGACGTCGTTGATTGCGAACTGACCCGCGTCATCGGTCATCCCGCGCCTCGAGAATCCCAGCGGCCCGCTCACTTCAATCACGACGCGCGATGCATTCCTCCCGTCCGGCAAACTCACACGACCGTAAATCGTAAAACCTGCACCTGTGGTTTGACCCAACAGGATTGAACTGAGTAGGAGTGACGTTAAAAGGAACTGTAAATTGCGGATTGCGGATCCTCCGATTGCGGATTGCGGATTGCGGATTGCGGACTGCAAATTGTGAATTGCGGATTTGATCATATGTATATCATACCATTGCGAAAGAAAAGTTGGCGCTTCCGTGCGGTGACCAATTAGATATATATATGAATGCTAGCGAATTCAAGGAGCGCACGATGGTTTTTGCGGTCAACGCGGTGCGACAAGTGTTATCTCAGCCAAGGACGGAGACCTATTATGTTGTCGGCAGACAATTACTGCGATCCGCAACCTCCGTAGGAGCAAATTACAGGGCTGCGTGTCGCGCCAAGTCGAGGGCGGATTTCATCTCGAAGATGACCACCGTGGAGGAGGAGTGCGACGAATCCCTCTACTGGATGGATCTCATGATCAGAACCGGCACGGCAAAGCGGCAAGTCCTGGAGCCGTTGATGAAAGAGGCGAACGAAATATTGTCGCTGGTAGTCTCCTCAATCCGGACAGCCCGCTCGCGCCGATAATCCGAAATCCCCAATCCGCAATCCGCAATCCGCAATGAACTGAGGTTGTCGAGAAGGTGTCTGGATCAGCGGGGGTCATTCCTGACTTTGCTTCGTGCCCGCCAATCGGCCTCCAATTTCTGCAAGTGGGCCGCATCCGCCGCGTCCGGCTTCACTTTAAGATAGGCGCGGATTTCGTCGGCAGCCTCCTTGAACTTCTGTTCGTGCGCGAAAATTTCGCTCAAATAGACGTGGGCACGCGCGGCGCTCTCCGGGCCGAGATTCAACGCCTGTTGCAGACGCTCTTTGGCAGGCTCGTAGCGATCAAGCGAGAGGTTGGCGTAGCCGAGCAAAAGCAGGGTGAGCGGAACCTTCGGTTCCAGGGCGTGCGTCCGTTCCAGGTTGCTCAGGGCTGCTTCAAACTGTTTCCGCTGTATCTGGCAATAGCCAAGCCCCCGCAGCGCGGGGGGGTAGTCCGCGTTGCTTCGTAACGCGCGCTCGAAGTCCGCCTCGGCCTCGGCCAGGTTGTTCGCCTGCATCCGCTGATTGCCGCGTTCGGTCAGCGCCTGAAAATAGTCGGGATAGATCTCCAGCGCCTGATTGAATGCGGTAAGCGCCAGGTCGGTCCGATTCTCTTTCTGCCGTTTGAGCCCCTGTTCGTAGGCCTTGAGCGCCGGCTTGGGAATCTCCTGGGCGGCCTCTGTGACGCTCGTGGTAGCCGGGCGGGTGACTCTCTTCTCACCCTGCATCGGGAGCTGCAGGAGGACATCCACCTGCAGGCGATTGGCGTAGGCACGGTTGGTGTCGGCAAGAACCGGGTCGCAATACTGCTCGGGCGCGTCTGGGTTGAATACAGTAATCCGGTAGCGTCCCGCGCTCATCCCGAGAAACTCGTACCTGCCATCCTCGTTGGTGAGTGTGTTGCGCTGCAAGCCGTTCAGCGCTTCGATGAAGACCTTGACCCGGGCAGGCGCGGGCTTTCCGCCGGGCAGGCTGACGCGGCCAAAAATGTCAATGCCGCCGCCTTGTCGAGCTGCTGCGCCAAACTGAAACGCGCGAGCGGTGCCGGCCGAAGTGCAAACAAGCATCAAAATACCGATGCACGCGAAGAGCAGCCGGCGACCGGAGAGTAGCGGAGCGGTGGAACGGTAACTTCTTGATGGGCCTGACATGGTCCGCTCCAAGTAAAAACGGGGGCTGCAACCTCGTTGCGGCCCCCGTTATGAATTCAGGATATATCAACCTGAAATCAGAAGAAAATTTTCACCGCGAGCTGAATGACGCGATTGCCTGCCACGGTGCCGCTCAGGCCATTGAATTCGCCAACACCATTGCCCACCGGCGGAGTACCGCTGAGCGTGCTGCCGCGCACGTTATTGATGTTGGCCGTTGCGGCCGACCGATCCGCCAGGTAGGCGTTAAAGCTGTTCCACGTCACACTGGTGTTCATATTGTTGAACTGCGGGTGGTTGAAAACGTTGAACATCTCAAGCCTCAGTTGGAGGTTGCGAGAGCTGTCGCCGCCAAGCTGGAAGTTTTTGAACACCGATAGGTCGGTTACGGCGAGGCCGGGTCGGCTCAGGAAGGTCCGCGAATACGCGCCTTTGAGAGCCAGCGCCTCGGTCGGGCTGGGCAACTTGATCGTTTCCCAGTTGAAGTATTTATAACGCTCCTTGCTCGCATTAGAATTGCCGGTGAAGTATCCGCGCACCGACTCAGTCCAGGTCCCGCCAAGGCGCTGGCTGAGATTGATACCGCTGATACCCGCCCCGACGTCTTGCGGTTGGCCCGAAATGAACTGCGTAATGCCCGTAACCTGCCAGCCATTCGTTACGCCTTTCAGCAACCAGAAGGCGTTCTTCAACCCCGGCACCCGATAGTCGTAGTTGATGACCATCAGGTGCGTGCGGTCAAAGTCCAGGCGGCGATAATCCGCGCAGCGCGAACAGATCGGGTTGATGAAGTCGCCGTAGTTGTTGGACGTGCCCATCGCCTTCGAGTAGGTGTAGGCGAGACCAAAATTGAGGGAGCTGCTCAACCGTTTGCTCAGCGTCATCTGCAGCGAGTGATAGTTCGACGAACCTCCGAAGGTGCGCAGCCCGATGGTGTTGTAGCCTGGGACTGTCCTGAGGAAGTCCGCCGCGAGCGCGTACTGGCCGGAGAACTTCGCGCCTGCATCTTTGTAAATCTGCGGCAGATTAGGTTCTTCATCCGGCACTACACCGCCCGCGAATTTCGCCGGGTCTTGCGCCCATTTTTGGAAGAGCGTCCCGTAGGGACTGTAGTTGAGGTTACGCAGCTCCTGCTGGTGGCGCGAGAGGGTGCCAACATAGCCGGCGCTTAAAACCATGTTCCAGGCGATGTCCCGCTGGATTTGGAGACTGAAACTCTGCACACTGGGGATGAATCCTTCCTGGTCGGCGGAGATAACACCGGACGTCCCGAGTGCGATCTGCCCGGTGCTCTGGCCCACCGTGGCGAGGTTGCCGAGGTTGAAGGTCGGATTGTAGAACAACGGAGGCTGGCCGACAGCCGCAAAGGCAAGTTCGTTGCCCTGTACGCGATCAAACCCCCAGCGATAACCGCCCCGCAGGACCGTCTTCTTGTCGCCAAAAAGGTCATAGGCGAACCCCAGGACGGGTCCGAATTGAACGCCGCGGCTCTTGATGCCGCCCGGGAAGTTGCCCTCTTTCTGGCCGACCATGCCGCTAAACGGATCGCCGACTCCCGGCACAATGCGCCCGACCAGATAGGCCGGCAGGAGCGTGCCTGGATTCTTCTGGTCATATGCGCGCTGGTTCGCGCTCGAGCAACCACCGGCGGCGAAGGTCCCGGCTACGCAGGTAGGATAGTAGAGTCGCACGGCCTTCGTGGAATCATACTTGCTCTGCACCCAGTAATACTCCTGTTGGCGCTTGTCGTATTGAGGATAGATGAGCGAGAAGCGCATCCCGTAATCCAGCGTGAGTCGCTTGTTGACCTTCCAGTTGTCCTGCGCATACCACTCGACGTTCGTCGAGCGATACTGCCCCTGGAAGACGCCGATATTCGGTTCCCTGAAAGAGTCGAACTCCGAGAGCAGAGCATTAGAGTAGGGATGCCCGGTGTTGTTCGGGTTGTTGGTGTTGTGGTTGAACTGGATGTATGCGGAATCGCCGGCGGCTTGATCCTTGCGGCTCCGCTGATAGAAGAAACCGAACTTGAAGGTATGCATGCCCCACACCTTGCTGACATTGTCGTAAATGTCAAAGGTAATGTTCGAGTTCTTGTAGGGGAACTGGCTGTAGCCGTTGACCCCGGCAAAGTTCTGGTTCGGGGTACCACCAAAATTGATGTTGAACCATTGCCCTGCCGGATAACCGGCGAAGGGCAGTTTGAAATCGAAGCCGATGCCCGAATAGCTCGCCGCATTCGCCACGGTCGGATTGAGCGTCAGATTGTTCTGGCTTGTCCCGAAGACGAACTCGTTGACCAGCGTTGACGAAATCGCGGACGTTACGTTGAGCGTGCTGTTCCATGCCGGCGCCTGCCTGAAGACCAGTTTGTCGAATGGAATCTGGTTGTTGCCGCCCGTCCAGCCCAGCCCGTAAGGCATGACCTGTTGGTCGGCATCGCGCGTGTAGCGGACGTAAGCCTTTGTCTTGTTGCTGACGTTCCAATCGAGCCGGATGCTGTTCTCATGACGCGGATAGCTTACACTTTGCTGCGAACTGTGGTTGTAGCGATAGCCATTGACCGCGCCGCCCAGCGGCGTATTCTCGTACTTCCGGAACAGGTTCAGAACCTTCGTGCCATTGGAAGTGATGCGGTTGGCCGGAATGACATTGCCTGCGAAAGGCTGGCCGGTGAGCGGGTCGGTGATGGTAATCGCGGCGCCATTGCCGTCTTTCGTTTGGCTGAAGTCCCCCGCCGCTTCGAGCGCCGTCGGCACGCGCGATAGGCGAGCGGACTGCGGGACGAGCTGCTCCTGCCACTCCTGCGACCAGAAGAAGAAGAGGTGTTCATTCAGATACTTGCCAACCTTCACAGGGCCGCCGATGTTATAACCCGCCTGGTTGTATCGATAGAAATTGCGCGGATTGCGCTCAATGCCCGTGACCGGGTCGCCGATGCGGCCGTTGCCGTTGTTGAAGAAGCTGTTGGCGTTGAACTGCTCGTGCCGGTGAAAGTAAAAGCCGGTGCCGTGGAACTGGGACCCACCGCTCTTGGTGACGATCTGGATGGCGCCGCCGCCTGAGCGTCCGAATTCAGCCTGGTAGTTCGAGGTCAGCAGCTTGAACTCGGAGATGTTGTCAAGCGAAAGCGCAATGTGTTGAGTGCCGTTCGAGCCGGTGTCCACGTTGGTGGTGCCGTCAATCGTCAGGTTGTTTTTTCCGGTGCGCGCCCCGTTGATATCGATGTTGCCCAAACCTCCCGGACCGGAAACGGCAAAACCGGTCGTGACGACCACGCCCGGCGTGAGCTTGAGCAGATCGAGGTAATTGCGCCCGTTGACCGCCAGGTTCTGCAACTCGCGGTTGACGATGGCAGTGCCCACTTCACCTGACTCCGTTTTGATCGAGAGCTGCGCGGAGGAAGCGACGACTTCGATCGAGGTCGAGATGTCGCCGACTTCCAGCACGGTGACACCCGTCGTCTGTTTATCGGACGCATTGACCACAATGCCCGATTTGATGGATTTTTTGAAGCCGGTGGCTTCAATTGTAACAATATAGGTCCCCGGTTGAATAATCGGGAAGGAGTAAAAGCCCTCCGCGTTGGTGGTCGTTTCGAGTTGGGTAGTCCCCGCGGTATTCGCAAGTTTTACTGTCACTCCGGGGATCACACCGCCCTTTGAGTCCTGCACGGTGCCGCTCAAACTGGCGCTTGTCTGCGCGAACGCAGTTGCTGCGAACACCATGGCAAGCACCGCCACGGGAATCAAGCGTTTAAACGAAACTTCGACAATATCTCCCCAAGGGTATTTGATCATTCTGCTTCTCCATGCGTTCGTTGCTGTCAATTGTTTACCGGCCAGCTACTCCGATGCTAGTGCAGTCTTTGATAAATTCGCGGAGGTAGGATACCCCCCATTCCAGCCTTCCGGCTGGTACACCAGGGATACATTGAGCCTACTAGCTCCTATTTAGTTCGTCAAGACAATTCAATATGGAATTTTAAAGCTCAGGAAAAGCCGGGGATGCTCTCCCGTGTTTTTTGCCTCCTGCACATTTACCTGGTTTCAGGGACAGTGCTGCAGGCAAAAAACACGGGAGCATCCCCGGTTTGCACGGGGTAGCACAGCCGCAACCAAAACTCATGCCTGCAACAGAGACGCAAAGAAATAGAGCCTCGAAGAGGCGTCAGAGATAGCCCCGGCCGTGAGGCCGGGGATTGGGCTCGCAAGCAGATAGAGCGCCGAAGGTGCGGCACTTATAACCAGTGCCGGTCCTTCGGATCTCCATCCCTTTTTTCTCCGCCAACCCCGCCCTCACGGACGGGGCTACTCACTGCCGGCGCTTCGCGCCTCTCTTTGCGACCGCAACTAAAATCCTTGCCCTCCAGCAAAGGATTTGCGGCTTATTAGTACGGGAATTTTTCCCATTTTGAGGATTTAGCGCTTATAATGACAGGTTGTCAGCCGCTTCAATTCATGAATCAGGAGGAACAGGATGAAACCCTTGGATCGCCGCAATTTTCTTAAAAACACCGGAACCGTTGCCGCAGCGGTTATGGCCGCTCCGCTGGTAAAAACGACCTGGGCGAACAGCAGCCCGAACGAAACCGTTCGTATTGCCGTGATGGGTCTCAATGGACGGGGACGAACACACTATGCCGAGTGGTCGAAGATCCCGAACGTCGAGGTAGCCTATTTGTGCGACGTCGACGAGAAGATTTTCCCAATGCACCTGACGGCTATGGAAAAGATCGCTCCCGGCAAGAAGCCCAAGACCGAGGTCGACATCCGCCGCATCCTGGAGGACAAGAACGTCGACGCCATCTCGATCGCCGCCCCGGATCACTGGCATGCGCTGGCGACCATCTGGGGATGCCAGGCCGGCAAGGATGTTTATGTGGAGAAGCCTGCCTGCCACAACATCTTCGAAGGGCGCAGGATGGTCGACGCCGCGCGCAAGTACAACCGCATCGTTCAGACCGGCATGCAGAACCGCAGCAACAAAAACGTGCAGGCGGCGATCAAGTTCCTGCATGAAGGCGGGATCGGAGAGGTATACATGGCCAAGGGGCTATGCTTCAAGCCCCGCGAGAGCATAGGGAAAAAGCCGAACGGCCCCGTTCCCGATGGCCTGAATTATGATTTGTGGCTCGGGCCGGCGCAGTATCGTCCGTACAATCCGAATTACGTGCACTACAACTGGCACTGGTTTTGGGATTTCGGCTGCACCGACCTGGGCAACCAGGGGCCGCACCAGATGGACATCGCGCGCTGGGGCATGAAGAAGAGCGACTACCCGGTGAAGATTCACTGCGCCGGCGGCATGTTCGTGTGGGACTCCGATCAGGAGACGCCCAACACCCAGATGGCCACCATGGAGTTCGCGGACGGCAAGGTCCTGCAGTTCGAGGTGCGCGGGATGTACACCAACGCCGAGGACGGCATCACCATCGGCAACCTTTTCTATGGCTCCAAGGGCTGGATGCACCTGAACAACTCAACCTGGCGCACCTTCTTCGGGCGGAAAAACGAACCGGGCCCGAAGATGGAATCGAAGGAAGGGGCGGCCGACCCGATGAACCTGCTCGGCACCGGCGACACACCCCACTTCAAGAACTTCATCGACGCCGTGCGCTCGCGCAAGATGAGCGACCTGACGGCCGATATCGAGGAAGGCCACCGGTCGACATCCTATTGCCACCTTTCCAATATCGCCCATCGCATGAAGCGGCAGCTTCAGTTCGACGGCAATACGGAAACGTTCGTGAACGATCCGCAGGCCAACGGCTACCTGAGCCGGCGCTATCGTTCGCCCTTTATTGTCCCGGACAAGGTCTGACCAGGAATGAACCACGAGACCTCGAAGACCTCGAAGGAAAGAATAGGCAAATCCTTGGAGGTCTTTGCGGTTCGCTTTTGCTTTCCACCTCCCGCCGCTATTCTTCCGCTTTGGGGGTATCCATGAAGAATGTGCTCGTTTTGGGTGCCGGCAAGATCGGGTCTTTGATTTCCTGTTTGCTCAGCCAGTCGGGGGATTACGGCGTCCATCTCGGCGATATGGATTCCGGCGCCATCGAACGTCTGCGCCGCGAGCTGGCCCACGACCACCTCGAATTCGTCACTCTGGATGCGACAGAAAAGCCGGCCCTGGTGCAGTACGCCCGCGCCAAAAAGCTGGACGCGGTCATATCGGCGCTTCCCTATTACTGCAATAACCTGGTGGGTGCGGTGGCGAGAGAGTGCAAACTTCATTATTTCGACCTGACCGAGGACGTCGAGGTCAGCCGGTCGATCGACAGCCTCAGCCGGGGGGCGGCCACCGCTTTCATCCCGCAGTGCGGTCTGGCGCCGGGCTTCATCAGCATCGTCGCCAACGACCTGATGAATCATTTCGACGAGCTGGATAGCGTGAAGCTGCGCGTCGGCGCCCTGCCGGTCAACCCGAGCAACGTCCTCAAGTACTCGCTCACCTGGTCCACCGACGGGCTGATCAACGAATACGGGAACATGTGCTACGGCGTCGAAAACGGCGTCACCATTGCCTTGATGCCGCTCGAGGGGTACGAAACGATCGAAGTCGACGGATTGCTTTACGAGGCGTTCAACACCTCGGGAGGCCTTGGGACGCTGGCTGAAACCTACAACGGCAGGGTGAGGACCCTGAACTATAAGACCCTGCGCTACCCGGGGCACTGCGAGAAGATCCACTTCCTGATGCAGGATCTGAAGCTGAACCGGGATCGCGATACACTGAAGCGGATTCTCGAGAATGCGATTCCGAAAACTCTTCAGGACGTTGTGCTGATCTATGTGTCCGTCTCGGGCAAACAGCACGGCGAACTGTTCGAAGAAAACTACGTGAAGAAGATCTATCCGCAGAAGATTGCCGGCCTGCTCTGGTCTGCGATCCAGGTCACTACGGCGGCCGGCGTGTGCGCGGTCGTGGACCAGGTTCTCCAGAATGTGCAGGCCTACAAGGAATTCATCACGCAGGAGACTTTTTCGCTGGCCGACTTTCTCGCCAATCGCTTTGGCCAGTACTACAAGTGATCTTGCGTTAACCTAAAGAATGCACAAAAAGACCTGGCCACGAATTACACGAATTGTTTAAAAAATTCGTGTAATTCGTGGCTAAGCTTTTCATCGGTCGATCGAGGTAAGAATATGGGCAGCTTGAACCGAAGGGATTTTGTGAAGTCGACGGCAGCGGCGGGTCTGGCGACTGCGTTGTCAAGCGCAAGGGTTTGGGGCGCCAATGGCCGGATTCGGCTGGGATTCATCGCGCTGGGCAACAGGGGAGACCAGGTGCTGGATGCGTTTCTCGCCCACAAGGATTGCCAGGTCGTCGCGGTGTGCGACATTTACCAGCCGTACCTGGATTTTGCCTCGCAGAAAATCGGCGGCGATCCGGCCCAATTCAAGGATTACCGAAAGCTGCTGGATGTGAAGGATGTCGATGCGGTGGTGATAGCCACCCCGGACCACTGGCATGCACTTCAGACCATCCAGGCCTGCGAGGCGGGCAAAGACGTTTACACGGAAAAGCCCCTCTCTCTGTGCGTCGCGGAAGGCCGGAAGATGGTCGAGGCCGTGCGCCGCCATAAGAGGGTGTCCCAGGTCGGGATTCATCGCCGCTCGTCGCCCTTCTGCAAGGAAGCGGCCGATCTGGTGCGCTCCGGTGAATTAGGCCGCATTACCGCGGTCCGGTCTTTTCATATCCAGAACGAATGGCCCAAGGGAATCGGAAACCCTCCCAACGGAGAACCCCCACAAGGATTCGATTGGGATGCCTGGCTCGGGCCGGCCCCGAAGGTCGCCTATAACAAGAATCGCACCTTCTACCGCTTCCGGTGGTTCTACGACTATTCGGGCGGGCAGTTGACCAACTTCGGCGTCCACTATACGGATGCGATCCAGTGGGCGCTCGGTCACGACGCTCCTCTCGCCGTCACCGCGATGGGCGGCAAGCTGGTGGTGGAAGACAACCGCGAAATCCCCGACACGCTCGAGGTGATCTGGATGTACCCGGGAAACACGCTGGTGACCTTCTCGCAGTTCAACGCCAGCGCTCCGCCTGCCGGCCTGCGCAACGGCGAGATCGAGTTCCGCGGGACTAAAGGAACCCTTTATCTTCAGGGGAACGGTTACGAAGTGGTGCCGGAAAGCGTTACGCCCAACGAGTTCGCGGCGCGCACTCCTCTGGACCGAAACCTCGAGCGCGGATGGCGCGTCGGGGCGAAACCCATGATCGAGCCGAAGAAAGGGGCCGGGCGGGCGGATACGGAATATCATGCGCGCAACTTCCTGGATTGCGTCCGCAGCCGGCAGCAGTGCAATTGCGACATCGAGATCGGGCACCGTTCGACCTCGGCCACGCTCATCGGCAACATCGCCCACAGGACCAAAACCTATCTCGAATGGGACAAAGCGAAGGAGCGCTTCACGAACAGCCCGGGCGCAAACAAGTTCCTGAGCTACACCTATCGCGCGCCCTACAAATTCCCAGTATGAAAAATGCTTTACCACCAAGGCACCATGACACCAAGAAACAACAAATATAAAAAACTTGGTGTCTTGGTGCCTTGGTGGTGAGGAATTTTAGCCATGGCAGGCTTGATCAAGCGGCGGAACTTCTTGCAGGGAATGATGCTTGGTGGAATGGCTGCTCCGGCATTTTGCTTTGCCGGCCGCAAACCGACGGACATCCGGGTCGAGGATGTGTCGCACAGCTACGAAGAGTTTCTCTACCGGGCGCCCTATGTCTTCGGCGGAAGGTCGGTCGATCGTGCAACCATCCTGAACGTGCGCTGTCGAGTCCGGACGCGGGGCGGATCCGTCGCCGAAGGCTTCGGTTCGATGTCCCTGGGCAACACATGGTCCTTCCCCTCCAGGGTGATGCCCTATGACACCACGCTCGGCGCGATGAAGGCACTGGCGGATCGCATCAGGACCATCACCGCCGGATGCCGGGATTACGGCCACCCGATCGAGCTGAACGGATTGCTCGAGCCTTCGTATCTCGAGGCGGCGCGGGATGTATCGCGCAGCCTGCAGCTCGCCGCGCCGGTTCCCAAACTCTGCACGCTGGTTACCGCCAGCCCGTTCGACGCCGCAATCCACGACGCCTATGCGAAGGCGCAGGGCCTGAACTGCTATTCCGTCTACGGCTCCGGCTTTATGAACCGCGATCTTTCGGCCTGGCTGGGCCGCGAGTTTGCCGGGGAGTTCGCCGAGCAGTACATCCGCAAGACCCCGCTGCCGCGCATACCGATGTTCCATTCGGTGGGGGCGGGCGATCCCATCACCGAGGGGGACATCCGCCGGCGCATCAACGACGGTCTGCCCGAAACGCTTCCGGAGTGGATCGAATTCAACGGCCTCAGCCGCATCAAGATCAAGCTCAACGGCGAGGATTTGGCCGGCGATCTCGACCGCGTGTTGCGAATCGATCGGGCGGCCGAAGAAACCGAGGCGAAGCGGAGCGTCGGGGAATGGTTTTACTGCCTCGATTTCAACGAGAACTGCCCGAACGTCGAATTCCTGCTGGAGTTTTTGAAGCGCCTGAAGGAGCAGCGCACCGCGGCGTTCGAGCGCATCCTTTACATCGAGCAGCCAACCGCGCGCGATCTGAAGACCCACCGGTCCAACGTAATGCACCAGGCTGCCCGCCTTCGCCCTGTGGTTATCGACGAATCGCTCACCGACCTCGAGTCGCTCCTGCTGGCGAGGGAAATGGGTTACACCGGAATTGCGCTGAAAGCCTGCAAAGGGCAGAGCGCGGCATTGCTGATGGCGGCGGCCGGGCAGAAGTTCAAAATGTTCCTTTGTGTCCAGGATCTGACCTGTCCCGGAGCGGCGCTGATCCACTCCGCCGGCCTCGCGGCTCACATCCCCGGGGTGTCCGGCATCGAGGCGAACTCCAGGCAGTACATGCCCGCCGCCAATAAGCCGTGGGAAGCGAAATTCCCCGGCATCTTCGTTGTCAAAGACGGCACTCTCGAGACCGGGAAGCTTACGGGCCCGGGCCTTAGTGTCGTTCCGTAGTGAGCAGCAGGCAGTGGGCCGTGAGCAGCAGGCAGTGGGCAGCAACTATTGTGTGGCATAACCGAGATATTTGTTTTTTTTGACTGCCCACTGCCCACTGCACACTATCAACTGCCCACTGCATACTTCGACCTTAAATGGGAGGTTCCATGCTCTCTTTCTTTCGCAAGAGCTTGATTCCTGGCATTGCCATCGTGCTGTTCGGATTTGTTCTGTGGGGATGCGCGGCGAAGGTGCCGCCTGCCGACCTGGTGCTGCACAACGGAAAGGTAGTCACCGTCGATGCCTCGAAGCCCGAGGCACAGGCGATCGCCGTGCGGGAGGGCCTCGTCGCCGCTGTCGGCGCCGACAAGGAAATCGAGGCGTACATCGGGCCCTCGACAAGAGTCATCGACCTTGCCGGTCGCCTGGCGGTACCCGGATTCATCGAAAGCCACGGACACTTCACCGGAATCGGCGAGTCCAGGCTGACGCTTAACCTGATGAAGTCGCGCAACTGGGACGAGATCGTCGCGCAGGTGGGTGAAGCCGCAAAGAAGGCGAAACCGGGCGAGTGGATTCTGGGCCGCGGCTGGCACCAGGAAAAATGGGATGTGAAGCCGTCGCCCAACGTGGAAGGCTTCCCGCTGCACGAGTCCCTGTCGAAAGCCTCGCCCAATAATCCCGTGATTCTGAGCCATGCAAGCGGGCATGCCACCATCGCCAACGCCAAAGCCATGCAACTGGCAGGCATCACCCGAGCCACCCCCAACCCTCCGGGCGGGGAAATATTGCGGGACACCAGGGGAAATCCCATCGGAGTCTTCCGCGAGACCGCCTCGGGCCTCTTGCGCCGGGCTCTGTCGGACTACCAGGCAAAGCGGAGTCCGCAGCAGGCTGAAGCCGACGCTCGCAAGGAAGTTGAACTGGCCATCGAGGAGTGTCTCTCCAAGGGGATTACCACCTTTCACGACGCCGGGGTTTCTTTTAAAACCGTCGATCTCTACAAGAGCTTTGCCGATACGGGAAGACTCGGGCTGAGGTTGTACGCCATGATCCGGGAAGGGAACGACGCCCTGGCCCGGAATCTCGCAAAGTACCGGCTCATCAACTATGCTGGCAGCCATCTCACGGTCCGGTCCATCAAGCGGCAGATCGATGGGGCGCTTGGCCCGCGCGGCGCCTGGCTGCTCGATCCTTATCAGGATCTGGCTGCAAGCACCGGCTTGAACACGACCACCGCAGCCGAGATCACGGATACGGCGAAGCTGGCGTTAGAGAATGACTTCCAGCTCTGCGTGCATGCGATCGGGGACCGCGCCAATCGCGAAACCCTGAATATCTATGAAGCCGCATTCAAGACGCATCCCGGAAAGAAGGATCTCCGGTGGCGTGTGGAACACGCCCAGCACCTCAGCCTTGCGGACATCCCGCGTTTCGGAGCCCTCGGGGTGATCGCCGCGATGCAGGGGATCCATTGCACATCGGATGCGCCTTACGTGCTGGCGAGGCTTGGTCCGAAAAGAGCGGAAGAGGGCGCCTATGTTTGGCAAAAGCTGATGAAATCGGGCGCAATCATTTCCAACGGAACCGACGCCCCGGTCGAGGATGTGAATCCGATTGCATGCTACTACGCCACCGTTTCGCGCAAGCTGAAGGACGGCACGGTCTTCTACGCCGACCAGCGCATGAGCCGCGCCGAGGCGCTCAAGTCCTACATCTGGAATGGCGCCTATGCTGCGTTCGAGGAGAACGTGAAGGGATCGTTGGCGCAGGGAAAGCTGGCGGATATCACCGTGCTCTCCAAGGACATCCTGACGATTCCGGAGGACGAAATTCCGACAGCCGAGGTCCTCTACACCATCGTCGGAGGCAAGATTCTCTATCAGAAATAGACCGGTAAAGCTAACCACGAAGACCGCGAAGACAAGCCTGCAGGATATGCTTTCTTCTTTGTATAGCAAGTCTGTAACTTCTTGTTATTTTGAGAAGATTTTACTTATGAAACAAAAATCCCCCTTCCCCACCGCAGGCTTCCGCGGAAGGCTCGGAATCTCGAAG
>Ga0315273_10002926_pt1 | contig 20425 bp, 18 predicted proteins | sample YL17G02_0_MG_FD_205753 | JGI IMG/M metagenome (GOLD analysis project Ga0315273, IMG submission 205753) | Sediment microbial communities from Yellowstone Lake, YNP, Wyoming, USA - YL17G02_0 | ecosystem: Environmental > Aquatic > Freshwater > Lake > Sediment | place: USA: Wyoming | collected... | reverse complement strand
ACATCTCGAACGACTACCAGGTCGTGCGCTTTACCGAATCAGCCGAGTTGGGCGGCAACGCGGCGTTGAGCTACCGGCTCTCGCCCGGCTCCAACCTGCACCTGCGCGGCTTCTACACCAACAGCGCCGACGATGAGGTGCGCAGGTACGAAGGTCTCGACAGCTACGGCGACCCACTCTACCGGCGCAGCACGAGACTGTTGTACGTGCAGCGCGACGTGCTGTCCGGTTCGCTCGAGGGCCAGCACGACATCCCCGCGTTCCTGAACTCCGATCTCGACTGGCGCTTCACCCGCTCCAACGCGAGACGCCAGCAGCCGGACCGGCGCGAGACCATGTACATCCGCGTCCCGACCGACGAAGCGGATCCCGGTTCCGGGTACTGGGGTCTCGGCGTAGGCCGCCGCGAGTACGGCGACCTCAAGGACGACAACTGGGGAACCACGCTGAAGACCACCATCCCCTACCGGCTCGCCGGTCTCGGCAGCGGAAAGGTCGCCGTCGGCTACGACCGCCAGACCAAGGATCGCGGGAACTACTACCGCCGGTTCGACTTCATCCCAGGCCAGTATGGGTCGGACGCGGCCCCCGAGTCGGTGTATGACAAGGTCAGCGAGGCCACGCTCGCGGTGGACAACTACCGCGCGACCCAGAAGGTGCAGTCGTTGTTCGTGAGCGCCGACGTGCCGGTGGGCAGGCACCTGCGCGGCAATCTCGGGGTCCGGCACGAGGAGGGGGAGCAGGACGTCGTCAGCCACGACCTGTTCGACCCATCACGGGTGACCTCCGAAGGCAAGCTGGTCAACACCGACTGGCTGGCCGGCGCCAACCTCACCTGGTCGGTGGCCGAGGCCGTGAACGTGCGCGCCGCCGCGAGCCGCACACTCTCACGCCCCGACCTCGACGAGCTGTCGCCGAGCCCCTCGCTCGACTACGTCGGCGGGTACCAGCGGCTCGGCAATCCACAGCTGAAGCGCGCGATCATGGAGAACTACGACCTGCGCGTGGAGGCGTTCCCGACCATGTCGGAGGTGTTCGCCGCGGGCGTGTTCCTGAAGGACCTCCACGACCCGATCGAAAACACCGTGCGTGGTGCGAGCAGCGGATTCGTGCTCATCCCGGAGAATTCGGGGAGCGGGCGGAACGTCGGTGTGGAATTCGAATTGCGGGCCGGGCTCGGCCGCCTCACGCCGGTGCTCAAATCGCTGTCGATCAACTCCAACGTCTCGTTCATCTCGTCGAAGGTGACACTCAAGGACGCGCCCACCAAGATCGGATCACAGGAGCATCCCCTCCAGGGGCAGGCGGACCGGCTGGTCAACGTGTCGCTCACGTACCAGTCGCCACGCGCGGGCCTGGAGGCCTCGGTGCTGGTGTCGGCGGTCGGGCGCCGGCTGGTCACGCTGAGCAACGCCGCGCAGGGGATCCCCGACCACTACGATCCCGGCATCACCACGCTCGACGCCACGATCGGCTTCGCCCCGTTCAAGGGCGGGCGGCTCAAGTTCGCCGCGGGCAACCTGCTCGACCAGCGCACGCGCGAGCTGGTGGGGTCGCTCGAGGCCAACACCTATCGCACCGGACGCAGCTTCTCGCTCGCGTTCTCGTTCGGCTCGTGAGGGACGCCATGGATCAGCGCCCGAAGACGACGACCCGCGCGGCGCTCGCGATCGTCGCCGTTCTCATCGCGTTCTCATCGCTGACGGCGGCGGCCACCACGCCGGTCGCGCCGCCGGCGAGCCCGGCACCGCCTTCGGTGCGGGATTCGCCGGGCTACGTACCGCTCCATGATCCGGATTCACTCGACGAGATCCTCGGCCGCCGCCGCAATGCGCCCCGGGTGAAGATGGAGTTCCAGGGTGGATCACCCAGCCTCGACGAACTGGGGCGCTCGGTCTGTCGCGCGCTCCATACCACCGTGCCGGATTCGATGCTGGCGTTGTGCGTGAAGTCGGACGAGTTCCGCGTGATCCTGTGGCCGGAGTTCCCGCAGAGCCGGCCGGCGACCGGGCTGCGGTGGGACGACGCGTGGCCGATCCTGTGGGGCCGCCTGAACGGCGGCTCGGTGTCATCGGTACGCGAGTTCCAGGACCACTACCATCAGTTCATCAAGCTCGAATACGCCGCGATGGTCCCTTACAGGAATTTCCGTCTCTACAACGGCATCACGATCACGGCGAAGGACGACGAGGGCCGGATCGAGAAGTTCACGTTCATCCGCTCGATCGCCGAGCGCAAGGGACGGTTCAAGATCTACAGCATGCGCGATTGAGACGCGCGTGGGTGCCGGCCGCCCGCGATCGGCCGAGGTCGGCGGGGCGCCGGCCTCCCATCTTTGTTTTCTTCGACGACATCTGGCGGACATCATCTGCTGCGGGAGCCGCAGGCAGGATGACGAACAAGAAGAGGGGGGGCCGGTCGCGGCCCCGGTCCACGACTGCTCTCGGGAAGGTGCGCCGCGCGTCCCGATGCCCGCGAGTCTTGCAACCAGGTGATCACTCCACCGGGCCCCCCCTCTTCCCGTGATCTCGGCATGAAACGGAGCCCGCCAGCACCCGCGACATGACGGGAATGTTAACAGTGCCGGTCCAAGGGGACGAATGATGCCGGAACATGATGCGGAGGCGATGATGGATGCATCCCAACCGGTCGTGGACGCGTTGTCCGATGGCCCGCCCGCCCGTGTCATCCCGAGCCCCAGCGAGGGTTCGCGGGACGCCATGACGAACCCGTTCGAGGACGCAACCAACCCCAGCCCGACGACCAGGACCATGTCGAGACCCGAGCCGCTCCCGAACAGGCCCCGCAAGCGCGGCCGCCCGGCCCTGATGACCCGAGACCAGGTGGTGTCCGCCATCCGGGACCGCGCCTCGCGGCCCGACGGGTTGTTCCGCGTCCATCTCACCGACAGCGATCTCTACGCGCGCGCCCGGCGCATGTTCGGCAGCTGGTCGGCCGCCGTCGCCGCCGCGGGGGTGGACTACGGGCACATCGTCGACCTCGCCCGCCGCCGTTCGTTGGAGACCCGGCGCGCGCGCCCCTGATGGGTTCGCGGGGCGGCGCCCGCCCGCCAGGTTGCCGTTTTTACCTTCCGGCAACACGAAGGCAACTCCTCATCCATCGGCCGGCTCCTAGTCTGCGGTCCCGGCGCATCCTGGCTCGCCATCCGGCGAGCCGGTGACCCGCCGGAGCCACGGAGGTCGAGGCATGTCGCGTCGTCGAATCGCCGTCATGGTCATGGCCGCTCTCTTGGTGTCACCCCGCCCCGGTGCGGCGCAGCAGTCCCAGGTCGTGTCCACACCCGCGGACTACCCCCGCGGCAAGATCAGCGGACTGGTGTTCGGTGACCTGTATTACAACCTGGACGGGGATCCCGACCACTTCTACACGGCGGGCGGCTCCGACACGCTCAAGACCAACATCGACAGCAACAGCAACAAGGTGATCGGCAAGGACCTGAACGGCCTTCAGATCCGCCGCGTCTATCTGCAACTGGACAACGATCTCAGCGTTCGGGTTTCGACGCGCTTCCGCTTCGAGGTGGATGGCAAGTCGCTGACCACCGACGGCAAGCTCGGTACGTTCGTGAAGAACGCCTATCTCAAGCTGCGCGCCGTGTACCCGGGCGCCGACCTCACGGTGGGCATGCTCAACACCCCGACGTTCGACGACGACGAGGCGTGGTGGGGTTACCGGGCGATCGAGAAGACGGTGGGGGATTTCCGCGGCCTCGCGCCGGCCTCCGATCTCGGTCTCGCGGTCGACGGGTTCGTGGACGCCGACCGCCGCTTCGGCTATCGCGTCATGGTGGGGGACGGCACCGCCCAGAAGCCCGAGGACAACCGCTACAAGCGGGCGTATCTCGCGCTCCCGGTCGTCGTCGGCGACTTCCACCTCGAGCCCTACGTGGACTACGAGGGCGCCTCGGGCGGCAACTCCCGCGCGACCTACAAGGTCTTCGCCGGCTACGGGCTCCCCAGGCACACCTCGATCGGTCTCGAGTGGTTCGACCGGGTCAACCACAAGGGCGGGGCGGCGAACCAGGAGCCGATCGCGCTTTCGTTGTTCGTCCGGGCGATGCCGACCGAGCGGCTCGGCGCGTTCGCACGCTGGGACCTGTGGCAGCCCGACAAGCGGCAGGCGAACCGCGTGGATTCCCACATGTTCATCGCGGGCTTCGACTGGCAGGTCTACAAGGACGTCCACATGATGCCCAACATCGAGGCCATGCAGTACGTCTCGAAGGGCACGGGGGTGGTCCCGAAGTCGAACGAGCTGCAGGCCCGCATCACCTTCTACTACCTGTTCACCAAGCCCCAGTCCTGATCCGAGGAGGATCCGAAACCATGCCGACCCGCACTTCCATCATGCGCGGCACCCGCGCCGCGATCGCGCTCGCGCTCGCGCTGGCCACCGGCGCGGCGACCGCCTCCGCCCAGAGTCTCACCGGCGCCGGTGCCACGTTCCCGTATCCGATCTACTCGAAGTGGTTCGATTCCTACAGGCAGAAGACCGGCGTCGAGATCAACTACCAGTCGATCGGCAGTGGTGGCGGGATCCAGCAGGTGAAGGCCGGCACCGTCGACTTCGGCGCCAGCGACGCCGCGCTGTCGGATGTCCAGCTCAAGGACATGCCGCGCCGCATCGTGCACATCCCGACCGTCGCGGGCGCGGTGGTGCTCGCCTACAACCTGCCCGGCTTCGACGCGAAGCTGAAGCTCACGCCCGAGCTGGTCACGGCGATCTACCTGGGCAAGATCACCACCTGGAACGACAAGCGCCTCGCCGCCGCCAACCCCGGCGCGTCCATGCCGGCGGCGCCGATCCTGGCGGTGCACCGCTCCGACGGCAGCGGCACGACCAACATCTTCACCACCTACCTCGCACGGGTGAGCGGCGAATGGAAGCAACTGGTGGGTGCGGCCACCTCGGTGAGCTGGCCGTCGGGTGTGGGCGGCAAGGGCAACGAGGGCGTGGCCGGCCTGGTACGCCAGACCCCGGGCGCCATCGGTTACATCGAGCTGGCGTACGCGAAGCAGAACCAGCTGCCCTACGCGCAGCTGCGCAACCACGCCGGCAACTTCGTCGAGCCCACGCTCGCCTCGATCACCGCCGCCGTGGCGGGCGCGGCGCCGCTGCTCGCCAAGGACGTGCGCAGCCCGATCGCCGATTCCCCGGCGGCCGACGCCTACCCGATCAGCGGGCTCACCTTCCTGCTCGTGTACCAGGAGCAGAAGGACCCGGCCAAGGGCAAGGCGCTGGTCGAGTTCCTCCATTGGGCCATGCACGACGGCCAGGAGATGGCCGCCGCGCTCGACTACGCGCGGTTGCCGGAGGCGATCGTGGCGGTGAACGAGAAGACGCTCGCCGGCGTGTCGGTGGGCGGCAAGGCCGGCAAGTGACGAACCCGGGCCGGGTGGGGCGCACGACGCCGTGACCGTCGCCCCGCTCGCGCTGCCCGCGCGGCGCCCCCGCGCCGTGACCGCCGACGTGCTGTACCGCGAGGTGCTGCGCGCGGCGGCCGCGTGCGTGCTGGTCGTGGTGGCGGTGATCGTGTACCAGACCGCGCGTGGCGCGGGGCCGGCGCTGCACACCTACGGCGCCCGCTTCCTCACCGGCACCGAGTGGGATCCCGTCGCCGAGCACTTCGGCGCGCTGCCCTACGTGTTCGGCACGCTGGTGTCGTCGCTGCTGGCGCTCGCGCTCGCGCTGCCGCCCTGCGTCGGCGCGGCGGTGTACCTGTCCGAGCTCGCGGCGCCGCGCGTCGGCGAGGCGATGGCGTTCCTGATCGAGATGCTCGCGGCGGTGCCGAGCATCGTCTACGGGCTGTGGGGGCTGTTCGTGCTCGCGCCGTGGCTGCGCGCCGGCATCGAGCCGTGGCTCATCGCCCATCTCGGATTCCTGCCGCTGTTCCAGGGCTTTCCGTTCGGGATCGGCATGCTGAACGCCGTCATCGTGCTCGCGGTGATGATCGCGCCCACCATCATCTCGATCTCGCGCGAGGTGCTGCTCGCCACGCCCGGTGCGCTGCGCGAGGCGGCGCTGGCACTGGGGGCCACGCGCTCCGAGGCGCTCGGCGTGACGCTTCGCGTGGCACGCCCCGGCATCCTCGGGGCGGTCATCCTCGCGCTCGGCCGCGCGCTGGGCGAGACCATGGCGGTGACGATGGTGATCGGGAACTCCAACGCGATGTCGTGGTCGCTGCTGTCGCCCTCCGCGACCATGTCGAGCGTCATCGCCAACGAGTTCGCCGAGGCCACCGGCAAGCTGCACGCCTCGGCGCTGATCGAGATCGCGCTGGTGCTGTTCGCCCTCACGGTGCTGGTCAACGCGGTGGCGCGGCTGCTCGTGTACTGGACGACCGGTGGGAGGCGTCATGACGCCGCGCGTGCCTGAGCCGTTCCCGCGCATCCGCTTCGGCGGCGTGTCGCGCACGCGCCGGGTGACCGATGCCGTCGTGCTCGGCGGCTGCCGCGTGGCGGCGTGGCTCACACTGGTGCCGCTCGGGCTCGTTCTGTGGCACCTGGTCGACAAGGGCCGCCACGCGCTCACCGTGGGCTTCTTCGTGCACAACCCGAAACCGGTCGGCGAGCCCGGGGGCGGGATGGCGAACGCGATCGTCGGAACGTTCGTGCTGCTCGGCATCGCGGCCGCGATCGCGGTGCCGGTCGGCGTCGCCGCCGGTGTGTACCTCGCCGAGTACGGTCGCAACCGGTTCGCGACCACGGTGCGCTACGTCGCCGACGTGCTGAGCGGCGTGCCGTCCATCGTGGTGGGCGTGGTCGCGTACGGTCTGGTGGTGATCCCGATGGGGCGCTTCTCGGCGTTCGCGGGCGGCGTGTCGCTCGCGATCCTGATGCTGCCCACCATCGTGCGCTCGACCGAGGAGATGGTGCTGCTGGTGCCCCGCTCGTATCGCGAGGGCGCACTGGCGCTCGGCGCGCCCGAGTGGCGTGTGACCCAGCAGGTGGTGCTCCCGGCCGCGGCGGCCGGCATCACCACGTCCTGTATGCTGGCACTGGCGCGGGCCGCGGGCGAGACCGCGCCGCTGTTGTTCACGGCGCTCGGCAACCGCTTCTGGTCGGTGGCACTCGACCGCCCGATCGGCTCGCTCCCGGTGCTCATCTTCGACTACGCCCGCTCGCCCTACGAGGACTGGAACCGCCAGGCCTGGACCGGCGCGCTGGTGCTGCTGATCCTCATCGCGCTGATGTCCGCGGCGCTGCGCTACACCACCCGGCGGATCCGATGACCCCGGGCCGCCACGACTTCGATGCCCACGATCGCCCGCCGCCCGAGGCCGGGACCGTCCGACCCGAACGAGGGAATGACATGACGCTCGACACCGAGGTGGCGCCGGTCGCCCCGCCGCCACCACGCCTGCAAGCCACGGTCCACACCGAGGAGGCGGCCGCAACCCCGGCGCGCCCGCCCAAGCTCACGGCGCGCGCGTTCGACCTGTTCTACGGCGCGGTCCACGCGCTCAAGAAGGTCACGCTCGCCATCCCGCCCGACAGCGTGACCGCGATCATCGGACCCTCGGGCTGCGGCAAGAGCACGCTGCTGCGCTCGTTCAACCGCATGAACGACCTGATCCGCGGCGTGCGCACCAGCGGGCGCATCACCCTCGACGGCGAGGACATCCTCGGCCCGACCGACGTGGTGACGCTGCGCCGTCGCGTCGGGATGGTGTTCCAGCGGCCGAACCCGTTCCCGATGAGCATCTTCGACAACGTCGCGTTCGGGTTGCGGTTACTGGGCGTGCGTGATCGCGGCGAGCTGGAGGGCCGCGTCGAGTTGTCGCTGCGTCGGGCGGCACTGTGGGACGAGGTCAAGGACCGGCTCGAAGTGGGTGCGCTGCAGTTGTCGGGCGGCCAGCAGCAGCGCCTGTGCATCGCGCGCGGGCTTGCGGTGGAGCCCGAGGTGCTGCTGATGGACGAGCCCGCCTCGGCGCTGGATCCGACCGCGACGGCGCGCATCGAGGAATTGGTGCTCGCGCTCAAGTCGAGCTATACCATCGTGGTCGTGACCCACAACATGCAGCAGGCCGCACGGATCTCCGACCGCACCGCGTTCATGCTGAGCGGCGAACTGATCGAATACGGCGAGACCTCACGCATCTTCACCAGTCCCCGCCAGAAGCTCACCGAGGATTACATCACCGGCCGGTTCGGCTGAGAGCCGTGGGCCGGCGTGTGCCGCCGGCAGAAGGAGACGCGTTGGAACGATACTTCGATCACGAGCTCGAAGAGCTCAAGCGGCAGCTGCTGCGCATGGGCGGCGCGAGCGAGGCGATCGTGCAGAAGTCGGTCGAGGCGCTCAAGCGCCGCGACGTCGCGCTCGCGGAAGAGGTCTTCGCCGACGACAAGCCCATCGACCGTCTCGAGATCGACATCGAGGAGCGGTGTGTGGCGTTGCTCGCGCTGCGCCAGCCGATGGCACGGGACCTGCGCTTCATCACCGCCGCGCTCAAGATCTCGAACGACCTCGAGCGCGTCGGGGACCATGCGGTGAATATCGCCGGCAGCGCCAAGCGTCTGAGCGAACAGCCGCAACTCAAGCCGCTGGTCGATATCCCGCGGCTCGCCGACCTCGCAGCGGCCATGCTGCGCGAGGCGCTCGACGCATTCGTGCGGCGCGACGCGGCCACGGCGCGCCGGCTGGTGCTGCGCGACGACGTGGTGGACGATCTCAACCGCCAGTTGTTCCGCGAACTGCTGACGTTCATGATCGAGGACCCCGCCACGATCACGCGCGCGATGGAGCTGGTCCTGGTCGCGCGCAACCTCGAGCGCGTGGCCGATCTCGCCACCAATGTGGCGGAAGAAGTGGTGTTTGTGGCCGAAGCGCGCATCATCAAGCACCACGCCGAGGAGTCGATCGGGGGGCCAGTCGCGCCCGAAGAGGACGAGTTCGGGAGATCCTGACGGCGCGGAGTCGCGAGACCACCATGGTGAGCACCCGCGCCGCCCGCGCGGGCACCGGTGTCGCCTACTCCTCGGCGGGGCCCCTTCGCAGCCGCTTGATCTCGCCCGCCCGGCGCTTCGCGGTCATGCGCTGTTCACGGGCGCCGCGTGTCGGGCGCGTCGCCACGCGCGGTTTCGGCTTGCGGGCACGACGGCGCAGCTCGTCATACACGCGCTCCAGCGCCAGCTCCTTGTTGCGCGTCTGCGAGCGGTGCTCGGTGCCGATGCGCACGAGGCCGGTGGGGACGTGCGTGACGCGCACGCTCGACTCGGTCTTGTTCTTGTGCTGTCCGCCCGGCCCCGACGACTTGTAGGCCTTGATCTGGCAATCGCGCGCGAGACGCTCGAGATGCGGTGGCAGCGCCATGGGGATCTCAGCGCGCGGTGGCCGCCGCGCCGGCAGCGACCACGCTCACGCTGAACAGGCGGTCGCCGTACAGATAGCCCAGGCGAGCGCCGTCGGGCGACCAGGCGATCGCGCCGCCGACGCTGCGCCCGATCGCCACCACGCCGGCGGCGTGCGCGGCGATCGAGACGACGTAGAGCCGGTAGGCCGTGTCGGCGCCGTTGTCGATCGGGCCCACGGTCCAGAACGCGGCGCGCGTGCCGTCGGGCGACCACGTGATGGAGGACGCCACGATGGTCTCCGGCACGGTGACCACCCGCGCCTGGGCGCCCAGGATGGTGCTGATCCACAACTCGTGGGCCTGGTACGCGAACAGAGCGTGCAGACCGAATGAGTCCCAGCGGATGCCCCCGATGCCCGCGCCGCCTGGCAACGCGAAGTCCACCGGGGTGGTCGCGCCGCTCGACAACGCCACTGCGGCCCACCCTCCGCCCGGGGGCGTGACGAGCAGGGTGCCATCGTCGAACGAGAAGGCGATCGGCCAGCTCGGCGCGAACGTGACACGACGGCCGCTCGACTGGTCGAGCACGTGCAGGCTGTCGGGGCCGGCCAGGTCGACGTCCGCGGCGGCGTAGGCGAGATAACGTCCATCGGGCGATATCGCGAACGTGCAGGCCCCGAGACCGGAGACGGCGGCCACGCTCGTCACGCCGGAGGCGCCGAGCGAGCGGCGCCGCAGGAAGGTGCTGTCCACCGCGACCGCGTCGTAGTAGACGTGCCGGCCGTCCGGGTCGACGAGGGGGAACAACGCCGGGGCCGGGTCCAGGATGCGCGCCGCACCGTCGATGGTACGCACCGCCGCGAGTCCGGGCCCGCCCAGGGTCCCGCCTCCCTTCGCCGAGCCGAGCACCTCGTTGGTGAGCGGCGACCACGACAGCCGCGTGCCGGTCTCGAACGCGTTCTCGCCGCTGAGCGGCGTTCCGCGGGCGTCGCTGTCGACGCCACCCGGGGCCGTGGTGGCGGACTTGGAGCACGAGGCGAGCAGCAGTGCCAGCGACAGGAAGCCGATCCGGTGGAATCGAGACATGAAGGGTCTCCGGGGTGCCCGATGGGGGGCGTGAAGCGTAGCACAGGCCGGGGTTCCGCCGGCCGCGCTCGATGGCCGGCGAGGGTTCGGTGCTAACCTGCGCGCGATGAGCTCACACGACGCGCCCACCCCGCCGGCGGATCGCGCCGCCGGCGGTCTCGATCGCAACGTCGTCGCGCTCGGCTTCACGTCGCTGTTCACCGACGTGTCGACCGAGATGCTGGTCCCGATCCTGCCGCTGTTCATCACGGCCACGCTCGGGGCCTCGGCGACCAGTCTCGGCGTCATCGAGGGGGTGGCCGAGTGTGTGGCGTCGGTGCTGCGCACCACGTCGGGGTGGCTGTCCGACCGCATCGGGCGGCGCAAGCCGTTCCTGGTGTCCGGGTACGGCCTGTCGGGCGCCGCCAAGGCGATGATCGGGCTGGCGGCGAACTGGCCCGCGGTGCTCGCGCTGCGCGTCGCCGACCGGTTCGGCAAGGGCCTGCGCGGTCCGCCGCGCGACGCGCTCATCGCCGACTCGGTGCCGCGCGCCTCGCTGGGTCGCGCCTTCGGGTTGCACCGCGCGATGGATACCACCGGGGCGGCGATCGGGCCGCTGGTGGCGTGGTGGCTGCTCGGCCGCTGGCACGAGCTCGGCGCCGAGGGCTACCGCCGCATCTTCCTCGTCTCGGCCATCCCCGCCACGCTCTCGGTGCTCGTGCTGTTGGCGTTCGTGCGCGCGCCGCGCCACGCGTCCTCGCCGCGACGCACGCTGTCGGAGCACCGGGGGGCACTCGGCGGCGTCTTCGCGCGCTTCGTGATGGTCGACACGTTGTTCCAGCTCGGCAACAGCAGCAACGCGTTCGTGCTGCTGCGCACGCAGGGTGCGGGCTGGTCGGCAAGCCAGGTGGCGCTGGTCTATGTCGGGTTCAATCTCGTGATGGCCACGCTCGCGTATCCGTTCGGACACCTGTCCGACCGCGTCGGGCGCCGGCCGCTGCTGATCGCCGGCTACTTGCTGTACGCCGGCGTATACGCGCTGCTGGCGACGCATGCCACGCGCTGGGGCGTGGTGGTGGCGTTCCTGCTGCTGGGTGCTCAGACCGCACTGGTCGACGGGCAGGCGCGTGCGCTCATCGCGCGGCTCGTCCCGGGCGGGTCGCGAGCCACGGCGTTCGGCGTGCACGCCACCGCGACCGGTCTCGCGCTGCTGCCGGCGAGCGCGGCGGCGGGCTGGTTGTGGGACCATCGCGGACCCGGCATGATGTTCGGCGTGGACGCGGGCGTCGCGCTGGCCGCCGCGCTCGCACTCGCCATCACGCTCACGCCGCGCGAGGAGACCCGAGCATGACGGAGCACCCGCGTGCGCGCCGCCCGCGCCGCCACCCGCTGCCCGGCGAGTTCGAGCTGATCCGCCGCATGACCGACCGGCTGCCGGCGGGCGAGGGAGTGATCGTGGGCCCCGGCGATGACGCGGCGGTGCTGCGCCCGCGTCCGGGGTACGACCTGGTCGCCACCACCGACACGTTCGTCGAGGGCGTGCACTGGCTGCGCGGCCTGATCGAGCCGGACGCTCTCGGCCGCCGCTTCGCCGCCGCGAACCTGAGCGACCTCGCCGCGATGGCCGCCTCTCCGCGCTGGGCGTTGCTCTCGCTCGGCATCTCCGCCGACGTGGACGCCGCCTGGCTCGAGGAGTTCGAGTACGGGCTCGCCGACGCGCTCGCGGCGCACGGCGCCGCGGTGGTGGGTGGCAATCTCACACGCGAGCCGGAACGGCTGTCGTTCACACTCACCCTGCTCGGCGAGGTGCCGCGCGGCCGCGCCTGGACGCGGTTCGGGGCCCGCCCCGGCGACCTGCTCGCGGTCACGGGCTCGCCCGGGCGTGCCGGTGCGGCGCTGGCGCTCGGCGCCGCCGCGCACCGCGTGCCGTTCACCGCCGCGGCGTGCGAGCCGCTGCTGCGGGCGCACCGCGAGCCCTCGGCGCGCGTGGCGTTCGCGAAGGCGCTCGCGGCGACCGGTGCGGTGACGGCGGCCATCGACCTGTCGGACGGGTTCCGCGGGGATCTCGCCCATCTCACCGAGGCGAGCGGCGTGGGAGCCGAGATCGACGAGACGCTGTGGCCGCGTGATCCGGCGCTCGAGGAGGCCGCGCGGCTGATGCTGTTCCAGCGGGCACTGGGCGGGGCGTGGCCGCGCGCCCGCAGACGCTGGGTCCGCTTCGAGCCCGCGCGCGCGCGGCTCCAGCGGCTCGCGACCGAGCTGCACTTCGCGCCGAGCGACGACTACGAACTGCTGCTCGCGATCGATCCCGCGCTCGAGCGCAAGGCGATCGCGGTGGCGCAGGCGCAGCGCACACCGCTGGCGATCGTGGGGCGCTTCAACGATGCCCCCGGGGTGCTCACGCTGCGGAACGCCGAAGGCGGGACGAGCCCGCTGCCGGGCCGCGGCTGGGACCACTTCTCGAGACGCTGACCCGTGCGCGGCGCGGCGTGCGCCTCGCCCCGGCGGACAGGTCACCGATAAAGCGTCTTGATGCGGCCCCAGCTGCTCGTGATCACCGGTGTGACACAGTTGAGTGTTCCGGGCGTGGGTGTCGGGCTGCCCTGCCAGTAGGCGAGGCCGCGGTCGGCGCGGGTGCCGCAGAACTCGATCGAGTGCCCCTCGGCCACCACCGGCGCGACGTTGCCGGTGGCCCAGAACCCGGCGATGTTCGCCGTGCTCTCGTTGCGATAGCCGCCGGCGCCCCACTGCACGTAGTCCACCATCAGCTTGTCGTTGGTGAGCGTGGTGTCCGCGAGGATCGTGCTCGGGCAGTACAGGCTGGCCGATCCGGCCGGCGCGAGGGTGACGGCCGGCCAGTAGATGGAATTCGCCGTGTTGGTGCCTATGGAGTTGAGGTACACCATCACGCGGGAACCCGACGGAACGACGATATCGCGAAGCGTGGGCTGCCCCGACTGCACGCCGAGCGCGAGTGGGGACCGGCCGTTGACGCTCAGCCGGAACAGGCCGAGGTTGCCGGTCGCGTCGCCGAGGTTGGCGATCTCGATGAAGTCGTGGTCGTGCGCGGCGGTCCAGCGCACCTCGGAGATGCGGAAGTCCGCCACCGCCACGCCGGTGCCGACGATCCGCAGCCGCGCCTTCATCTGGTAGATCGCGTGCGGGATGCAGTAGTACGGCACACTGCCGCTGCCGGTGCTCTTCCAGCTGAAGCTGCCGTTGCTGGTGGAGCTGAAGTTCCCGCTGTTGAACCTGCCGTCCGGGAAGGCGTTGCCGCCCGCATCCACGGTGCCGCCGGTCACGGTGTGGATGCCGCCGGTCGAGACCCAGACCACCTGGTCGCCCGGATTGATCGCGGCGGAGGTGTCCGAGTAGACGTTGCCGCTGGTCGCGTTGATGCGCACCTGTCCGGCGCGCGCGGGGACCGTGGCGACGATGGCGGTCAGGGCGAGAACGAGGGCGAGCGCGCTCCGGCGCGCCCCGGCGTCATGACGAGAAGTGGTGTTCGGGGGGTTCATCGCGTCCTCCGGCGTCGCGGCCGATGGCCGCGCGCGTCGATCAGCGAGAACCGCGACGTGATCCCTCACGTGCCGTTCCCGCGAACAGATCCGGCGGGGTGGCGAGTCGCCGGGCATGGGTCGCTTCGTGTTCGAGCAGCCATCTCTTCTTCGGGAGCCCGCCACCGTAGCCGGTGAGACTGCCGTCGGCGCCGATCACCCGGTGACACGGGACCACGATCACGATCGGGTTCTGATTGTTGGCGAGCCCCACCGCGCGGGTCGCGCGCGGCTGGCGGATCTGCTTGGCGAGCTGTCCGTAGCTGCGGGTCTCCCCGAACGGGATGGCGCGCAACGCCTTCCATACCTTGAGTTGGAACTCCGAGCCCTTGAGGTCGAGCGGCAGGTCGAATTCGACCAGCCCGCCGTTGAAATAGGCGTCGAGTTGCTCGACGTACGGCTTGAGTTCGAGCAACGACGGCTCCCACCTGGCGTCCGGTTGCTCGGAGGCGTGCCCCGCGATCATGCGCTTCAGACTCTTGCGGTCCATGAACTCGAGGTGCCGCAAGCCCTTGGGGGTGCGGGCGAGGAACAGCAGCCCGACCGGCGTTGACATCATGTGATAGAAGAGGGTCATCGAGCCGAGCATAGCGCCGGGAGCGCCCGCGCGTCCATGCGGGCATCGGCTGCGGGACCCGCCCGGTCCCGGGTCCGTCGGCGCTGGCACGCGTCAGCCGCGCCGCCCGGGCTTCGGCAGGAACGCCCCGGTACGGGCGGCCCAGGCGCGGTACGTGCCGCCGAAATGGGCTTCGAGCATCGCGTCCTCGTTCCGAGCCCGCCCGGCGAGCAGCCACGAGAACAGGATCAGGAGCGGCATCGCCAGCCCGTTGCGGAACACGAGCGCGGCGCCGAGCGCGGCCAGCCAGGCGCCGAGGTAGCCGGGATGACGCACGTGCGTGTATGGGCCGCCGGTCTCGAGCGCGTGCTCGCGCTGGAGCGCCACCACCGGCGCGAAGCGGGTCCCGAGCCGCGTCATCGCCGCCACCCGCAACGTCAGCCCGGCGGCCGCCAGCGTCACGCCGAGCCAGCCGAGCCACGGCGCGGACGGCAGCGCTGCGATCCGCGCGTGCTCGCCGAAGGCCGACACCGGCGGGATGAGGAGCGGCACCACGAACAGCAGCGCCATGCGCCACGCCGGGTCGGGGGTCCTCGCCACGACGTCCTGGTCGCGCACCGGCCGCAACAGGGCGAGCGGCACCCCGGTGGCCGTGTAAACCGCGAGCAGCGCGAGCGCGCGCGGATGCGTGAGCAGCGCCTGCGTCCCGCCGAGCGCGAGCGCGAGCAACAGCGCGTCGAAGGCCACCACCAGGAACGCCAGTGGCAGGGTGACGAGCGGATGGCTCGGCACGCGGGCCGACGGCGCGCCGCCCGGGCCGGAGGTCGTCATTCCTTCGGCTCGAACACCATCTGCCGCGCCGCCCAGTCATAGGTGACGCGCCAGCCGCGGAAGAGATCGTGGGAGACGAAGCCGTCCGAGCGCACACCGTCGCGCCACAGGTCGATGCCCTCGCCACGCACCGCCCATCCCGGCACGCCGCTCTGCACGACGCCGCCCAGCACCACCGATGGCACCGCGACGCGGGCCCACGGATTGCCCTGGATCCACGAGTTCGCGCTCCCCATCATCCGCGACACCGTGCCCGCCTTGAGCCCGACCTCGGTGAACACCGCCTCGCTCGCCATCACGCCGCACTCGGGGATGCCGCTGTGCACCTCCAGCGCCATCGCGCGTCCGCCCGCCAGCTCGGCGTGCACGAACATGTCGGCCTCGCCCCGGATCTCGAACGGGATCCGGACGGCCTTCGCGGCGACGGGTGTCGCCGGCGCGGACGGCCGCCGCAGCACCAGCTCGTTGCGGTGGTAGTCGAACGTCGGCACGAACGCGCGCAGCATCTGCAGCCCGATCACGCCCACCACCGGCTCCGAGCGCGGATTGAGCGAGAGCCCGTACTTGCGCAGGTTGAGTAATCCGGTCGGCACGTCGGCGAGTGTGAAGCGGCCGATCTGCATCGTCGGCGTGACGGCCACGGTCACGGTCTGCGTGTGTCCCATCCAGTCGAGAGGCACCTGCTCGGCACGCACGCGAAGCCGGACGCGCCGCGCCACGTGGTCGTCGAGCAGCAGTTCGCGAGCGCCGGTATCGATCGCGAGCAGCACGGACTCGCCATCGATGCGCACACGCACGCACGGCACCGGGAAGGTGACCGCGAACGGGATGTGGTCCTCGTCCGGCCCCGCGGTGATGGCGCACGGCGGAGTCTCGGCCTGGGCGAGCAGCGCCTCGCGCCGGCCGGCCTCTCCGGCCTCCTCGGCCAGCGCGGCGGCGTCGGCCCAGCGGCCCTGGCGCAGCCGCGCGGCGTACAGGTCGCGCACGGTCTCGGGGTCGCGGTCGCGCGCGAGGGCGCGCGCGAGCAGCGTATCGGCGTCGGCGAGCGAGTCGCGGAACAGCGCCATCTTGCCGAGACCGGCGTTGGCGGACGCGTCGTACGGATCGAGCGCGATCACGCGGGCGAACACACGCGCGGCGTCCCCGAGCCGGTCCAGCCGCAGCAGTGCCACGCCGAGCGTGTCGAGCCGGCCGATGTCGGCGCCGCGGCCGATGGTGTCGCGGGTGGCCGCGCGCAGCTGTTGCTGCGCGTCGCGATAGCTCGGGTCGGCGACGCGTGTCTGGGCGTGGGTGCTCCGCGCCGGCGCGAGCGCCAGGGCGAGGAAGGCGAGCGCGATGACGTGCCGACGGGTCCGCATCACGATGCGAGGAAGCGGCGCGCGGTGCGCAGCAGGATCTCGGCGCCGATCGCGAGACAGCCCTCGTCCACGTCGAATCGCGGGTGATGATGTCCCCAGGTGAGACCGCGCGACGCGTTGCGCGAGCCGATCGCGATGAAGCAGGCCGGCACCTGCAGCGCGAACGCCGAGAAGTCCTCGCCACCCATGGTGCGGACGTCGGTGACCACGTTCTCCCCGCCCACCACCTCGGCGGCGGCGGCGTGCGCGAACTCACACATGCGTGGATCGTTCACCGTGGGCTTGTTGTAGCGCTGGTAGGTGATCTCGGCCTCGCACCCGAACGCCTGCGCCACCCCGCGCACGATGCGCTCGAAGCGCCGGGGCAGCGTGCCCCAGAGATCGATGTCGAACGAGCGCACGGTGCCGTTCATGGTGGCATCGGACGGGATGATGTTGAACGCGGTGCCCGCGCGCAGCTGGGTCGCGCTCACCACCACCTCCTTGAACGGATCGGTCTCCCGTGCCGCGATGCTCTGCAGCGCGGTCACCATGTGCGCCAGACACAACACGGGATCGATGCCCTGCTCGGGCTGCGCAGCGTGCGCGCCCTTGCCCGTCACCTTGACGGTGAATTCGTCCACCGCCGCCATCCACGCGCCCGGCGTCACACCCACCTTGCCGAGATCGAGGTCCTGCCACACGTGCAGGCCGAACGCGGCGTCGGGTTTGGGGCCTTCGAGCACGCCGTCGGCGATCATCGCCTCGGCGCCGCCGCCGCCCTCCTCGGCCGGCTGGAAACACAGCTTCACGCGGCCGGCAAGGTCCGCCTTCACGCCGACCAGGCGCTGGCTCACGCCGAGCAGGATCGAGGTGTGGCAGTCGTGCCCGCAGGCGTGCATCCGGCCGTCGATGGTGGAGCGGTAGGGGACGGCGTTCTCCTCGTGGATCGGCAGCGCGTCCATGTCGGCGCGCAGCATGACCGTGCGTCCGGGGCGCCCGCCCTCGACCATCGCGACCACGCCGGTGCGCCCGACGCCGGTACGGGGTTCGAGCCCGAGCGAGCGCAGCTTCGCGGCGACGATGCCGGAGGTGCGCACCTCCTCGAAGGCGATCTCGGGGTGGGCGTGCAGGTCGCGGCGGACGGCGACCAATTCGTCGACGTCGGCGGGGGCGAAGCTGGGGCGGAAGGTCGCGGTGCTCATCTGGGGCCTCGCATCCGAAGGCCGGCCGCGCGGATCGCGGACGACGCATGCGCGCGGCATCTTACGGCGCGACGAGTGCCACCGGCAACGGAAACGGGCCGGGGCACGAGGCCCCGGCCCGTCCGTGTTCGCGCCACGTCCTACTTCTGCAACGTCTTCACCTGTTCGCGGACCTTCTTGAGCACGTCCTTGTTCAGCACCCGGAACTCGACGCGGCGGTTCCGAGCCATGTTGTCCGCGCTGGTGTTCGGAACGAGCGGCTTGCTCTCGCCGTAGCCCTTGGCCGTGAGGTTCTGGGGGTCGATGCCCGAGAACTTCTGGAGCAGGTAGTCCTTCACCGAGCCCGCGCGGGCCTCGCTCAGCGTCTGGTTCCTGGCCGACGAGCCGCGCGAATCGGAGTGACCACCGATCTCGACCTTGATCTCCGGCCACTTCGCGAGCAGCGCGCCGATCTGGTCGAGTTTCTCGTAGCTGTCCGGCAGGATCTCGGCCTTGCCGGTCTCGAAGTTGACGCCCTCGAGACGGATCAGACCGGTGTCGAGGAACTCGGTCTCGCGTTCGGTGACCTGGATCGGGCAGCCGTCCGCGTCGACCTTCACGCCAGAGGGCGTGCTGGCGCACTTGTCGATTCCGTCCGGCACGCCGTCGCCGTCGCTGTCGACCGGGCAGCCATTGGCGTCGACCGTGGCGCCGGTCGGGGTGTTCGGACACTGGTCGATGCCGTCGGCCACGCCGTCACCGTCGGAGTCCACCGGGCAGCCCCGGACGTCGACCTTGGCGCCCTTCGGGGTGTCGGGGCACTGGTCGAGCCCGTCCGGCACGCCGTCGCCGTCCGAGTCGATGGTGCAGCCCGTGGCGTCGACCTTGGCGCCCTTCGGGGTGCCCGCGCACTTGTCGAGACCGTCGTAGATGCCGTCGCCGTCGCTGTCCGTCGGGCAGCCGCTGGCGTCGACCTTGGCGCCCTTGGGCGTGTCGGGGCACTTGTCCTTCTTGTTCGGCACGCCGTCGGCATCGTCATCCTTCGGCGTCCCGCCGAAGCCGAACACCAGTCCGGCGCCGACGACCTGGTAATGCTGCTTGGCATTGCTGAAGTTGTCCTTCGGGACCCACAACAGGTTGCGGGCCTCGAGACGCAGCCCGAAGTTGTCCGAGAACGGGACGTTCCAGCCCGCGGCGACATCGAACAGCCCCTGATTGAAGCTGTCCTTGTTGGCGTCCTCGCCGGCGGGGAGGAACGGCGGCTGCGAGGGTGAGAAATTCTTGTAGCCGACGTTGCCGGCGCCGTAGCCGGCGGCCAGGAACGGGCCGCCGAAGCTCGAGATCACCGGCTGGAAGATGATGTCGGCGGATCCGTAGTACCAGGTGAGGTCGCCGTTGACGGTCGGGCTCTTCAGCTTGCTCGGCGTGTACCCGCCGGTCATTTCGAGGCCGAGGCCGTTGCCCCAGACGTAACCCAGGCGGGCGCCGACGTGGATCGCGTCGTCGGGCTTCAGCGTGTTGTCGTTGTGAAGGTATTCACCGTAGTTCTTGTCGAAGAGGGTCCAGCCGGCGAATGGGATGAACTGCCAGTGCGCGGGCTGTGAGTAATCCTTCTTCGGTGTGGCGGCCGGCTTGCTCTGGGCACCCGCGGTCATCGGGAGCAGGAGCGCCAGCGCCGCGAAAGCGAGTAGTGGGACTCGTCGGGCGCGCATGCGTGGATTCCTCCGTGAGAGTGGTGCGGGGGTCTCCGTTGCGGTGTCAGCGAGATGCCTGCCCCCGGTTCCGCCGGCCGGACGATACCCATCCCCCGGCGGGTGGGCAAGCGCGGGGATCGGGACGCGGCGGCGCATGGCCGGGACGGCCCGCTCGTGCCGGGCGCCGCGAGTATGGAAAGCGTGACGGGCCGGAGGTTTCCCCCCGGCCCGCACGTCCCCGGTCCGAACCGGGCCGCTACTTCTTCGTGCTGTCCGCCGGCGCGCCGTCGGCCGGGGCGAGGCGCCGCTTCTCCACCTCGTTCTTCAGCACGTCCTTGTTGAGCACCTTGAACTCGACGCGGCGGTTCTGGGCCTTGCCCTCCGGCGTCTTGTTGGTGGCGATCGGCTTGGTCGAGCCGTAACCCTTGACCGTGTACTGGCCGGCCTGGAGCTCGGAGTGGTGCCCCAGGATGTAGTTCTCCACCGCCTGAGCGCGTGCCTTGCTGAGCTTGGCGTTCTTGCTCGCCGAGCCGGTGTTGTCGGTGTGGCCGCCGATCTCGATCTGCAACTGCGGCCACTTGGCGAGCAGCGCGCCCACAGCGTCGAGCGTGCCGTAGCTCCCGGCCAGGATCGAATCCTTGCCGGTCTCGAAGTTCACGTTGTTGAGACGGATCATGCCGGTGTCGAGCAGCTCGGTCTCGCGCTCGATCATCTCGACCGGGCAGCCGGTGGCGTCGATCTGGAGGCCCTTGGGCGTATCCGGGCACTTGTCGAGACCGTCGAAGACGCCGTCGCCGTCGGAGTCGACCGGACAGCCGCTGGCGTCGACCTTGGCGCCGGCCGGGGTGTTCGGACACTGGTCGATGCCGTCGAACACGCCGTCGCCGT
>Ga0315273_10002925_pt1 | contig 20426 bp, 15 predicted proteins | sample YL17G02_0_MG_FD_205753 | JGI IMG/M metagenome (GOLD analysis project Ga0315273, IMG submission 205753) | Sediment microbial communities from Yellowstone Lake, YNP, Wyoming, USA - YL17G02_0 | ecosystem: Environmental > Aquatic > Freshwater > Lake > Sediment | place: USA: Wyoming | collected... | reverse complement strand
TGGTGCTGGTCGCCCTGATCGTCGTGTTCTTCCAGCAGATCCTGGCGGGGCTGGCCGCCCCGACCCGGCAGGCCAACCAGGTCCTGTATGCCGTGCTGGTGCTCTTCCCCCTGGCCCTGCTGGCGATTATCGTCTACCAGCTGGTGCGCCTGGCCCGGGAGCGGGCGGCCCGGCGGCCGGGGGCCCGGTTGAAGGGACGCCTCCTGCTGTTTTTCGGCTTCGTGGCGCTGCTCTCCGCGGTCCCGCAGGCGCTGCTCTCCATCAGCTTCATCGGCTCCACCATCAGCTTCTGGCTGCGGGCCGGCATCGGCGAGTCGCTCGCCGCGGGGCTGGACCTCTCACTGGCCTACTACCACGGCCTGGTGGAGAACCTGGCCCGCTTCAACTCCAGCCCGCTGGTACCCGTGATCCTGCAGGATCTGGGGCGCAACCCGGAGCGGCTGTGGAAGAACGTGCAAACGGCCAACTTCCAGGTGCATTTCATCCAGGTGTTCGACCGGGACGGGGGGGAGGTCCTGTTCCGGGGGCGGCGGGAGGGTCGCCTGCGCGCCTGTCCAACGGCCCCCGGGTACCTGCCCAAGGAGGACCGAAGTGAGGTGAGCCTGCTGCGCCACGCGGCGCTGCACTCACTGGGGGGGCGGACCTACATGGTGGTGGTAGGCACCGCGCTTTCCGAGGGCTTCGACCAGAAGGCCGCTTCCTTGAGCGCCGCGCTGGAGAGCTTCAGCCAGCTTAACCGCTACAACCGCCTGTTCCTGGTGGTCCTGATCATCTTCTACCTGCTGTTCTCGCTGCCGGTGTTCCTCCTGAGCATCCTGGTGAGCTTCCTGCTTTCCGAGGAGGTCGTTCAGCCCATCGTCAGCCTGGAGGAGGCCACCCGGCGCGTGGCCGAAGGGGACTTCTCCACCCGCATCCTGACCCGGCCGGCCGACGAGCTCGCCGTGCTGGCCGACTCCTTCAACCGCATGGTCTCCGAGCTCGCCCGCTCCCGCTCCAAGCTGCTGCAGGCCGAGAAGATCGCCGCCTGGCAGGAGATCGCCCAGCGTCTGGCCCACGAGATCAAGAACCCCCTCACTCCCATCAAGCTGTCGGCCCAGCGGCTACTGCGCAAGTACACGGGCGAGTCGGCAGAGTTCCGCGGGATCCTGGAAGGGGCGGTGTCGGCCATCATCCGCGAGGTGGACAACCTCAACGACATGCTGGCCCACTTCCGGGATTTCGCCCGCCTGCCGGTGCCCAGGCCGGAGACCTGCCGCCTGCGCGAGGTGGCCGAGGAGGCGGCGGCGATGTACGGCACCGCCAGCGTGGCGATCGACTGCACCCGGGTCGGGGCGGATAGCGTGATCACCGCCGACCGCAGCCAGCTCCAGCAGCTGTTCGCCAACCTTTTTCAGAACGCCATCCAGGCCATGCCCGCCGCCGGCCGGATTTCGGTGGCCTCGGCCGTGGTGAGCAAGGAGGGTAGGCGCTTCTGCCGCCTGCAGGTGCGGGACACCGGCAGTGGGATTGCCGAGGAGATCCGGGATATGATATTCAGTCCCTACTTCACGACGAAGAAGCAGGGCGCCGGGCTGGGGCTCACCATTGTGGAGCGGATCGTCTTCGACCACGCCGGTTCGATCCGCTTCGAGACCCAGGCCGGGGTGGGCACGACCTTCGTTATCGATCTGCCGATGGGGAGTTGAAGCGGATGGGTTTGATCCTGATCGTGGACGACGAGGAGGGCATCCGCCTGGTGCTCTCCGACTGCCTGCGCGACGAGGGCTACCGGATCGCCGTGGCCGAGGACGGCTTCGAGGCGCTGCGCCTTCTGGGCAGCGAGCCGGTGGAGCTGGTCATTCTGGACGTCTGGCTGCCCAATATGGGCGGCATCGAGGTGCTCCAGCGCATCAAGGCGGAATACCCGGAGGTGGAGGTGATCGTGATCTCGGGGCACGGCAACATCAACCTGGCCGTGCAGGCCGTGAAGCTGGGGGCCTTCGACTTCCTGGAAAAGCCGCTGTCGCTGGAAAAGACGATCACGGTCGTGCAGAACGCCCTGAAGCTGGAGGAGCTGAAGAGGGAGAACCGCAGCCTGAAGGCGGGGCTGGCCGAGGAGGACCGGATGATCGGCTCCTCCCCGGGTATCCTGCGGGTGCGCGAGCTCATCGAGCAGAGCGCGGGGAGCGACTCGCGCATCCTGATCCTGGGGGAGAACGGCACCGGCAAGGAACTGGTGGCCCGCGAGGTGCACCGCCTCTCCCGGAGGGCCGCCGGCCCGTTCGTGGAGGTGAACTGCGCCTCGATCCCCGAGACCCTGATCGAGAGCGAGCTGTTCGGCCACGAGAAGGGCTCCTTCACCGGCGCCTTTAGCAGGCGCAAGGGCAAGTTCGAGCTGGCCCACCGGGGCACGCTGTTTCTGGACGAGATCGCCGACATGTCCCTGGCCACCCAGGCCAAGGTGCTGCGCGTGATCCAGGAGCTGCGCTTCGAGCGCGTCGGCGGGGAGCTGTCGCTGCACGTGGACGTGCGCCTGATCGCGGCCACCAACCGGAACATCCAGGAGGAAATCCGCCTGGGGCGCTTTCGGGAGGACTTGTATTTCCGGATCAACGTGATCCCGATCCAGGTGCCCCCCTTGCGCGAGCGCCCGCAGGACCTGGAAGCGCTGCTCGCCTACTTCCTGGAACGCTTCCGGCGCGCCGGTGCCGCGGTCCCGCAGCGCATCTCCCCGGAGGCCCTGGAGGTGCTGGCCCGCTATTCCTGGCCGGGCAACATCCGTGAGTTGAAAAACTTCGTGGAGCGCGTTACGATTATGGCCGAAGGGGAGCTGATCACGCCGGACACGGTGCGGCGGTATCTGACGCTGCGCGAGGATCCCGAGCGGGATGAAGCCTACCGGGGTTTCGAGACCATGAAGCTTTCCGAGGCCAAGGACGAGTTCGAGCGGGAGTTCCTGCTGCGCAAGCTGGAGGAGCTGGGAGGCAACATCAGCCGGGCCAGCGAGGCGCTGGGCATCACCCCCTCGCACCTGCACAACAAGATCAAGAAGTACGGGATCAACGTGAAGGACTTCAGATGAAGGGCCTGACCGAACGGCAGAAGCAAGTCCTGGAGTTCATCAAGCACTACATCCGCACCTTCCGCTACCCGCCGACCATCCGCGAGGTCGCCGAGCACCTGCAGATTTCCGTGAAGGGGGCCTACGACCACCTCAAGGCCCTGCAGAAGAAGGAAGTCATCAAGTGCCTCCTGAACCGGTCGCGGGCCATCAAGCTACTCGGGGACAACGAGGTCTACGAGGACTCCAGTTTCCAGAGCGTCCCCATCCTGGGCGCGGTGGCCGCCGGCAAGCCCCTTTTCGCCGAGGAGAACATGGAGGGCGCCGTGCTGGTACCCCCCGGGATGCTGGCCAAGGGCAAGTACTTCGCCCTGCGGGTCAAGGGGGACTCCATGAAGGACGCCGGCATCTTCGACGGGGACCTGACCCTGATCCGCCACCAGGCCAGCGCCGACAACGGGGACATCGTGGTCGCCCTGGTGGACGAGGCGGTGGCCCTGAAGCGCTTCTTTCTGGAAAAAAACCGCGTGGCACTGCGCTCCGAAAACCCCTCCTACCCGCCCATCTACACGCAGAACGTGCGAGTGCTGGGCAGGCTGCAGTTCCTGATGCGCTCCTATGGCTAAGGACGCCTGCGGACTGTACCTGCTGTTGGGCCCGGAGGAGGGCGAGAAGGACGCCTTCGTCCGGCGGCTGCTGGAAAGGATCGCCAAGGAGCGCGGCGAGCCCCCCGAGGTGCACCGCTTCTACCCCTTTGAGGCGGACTTGCACGAGGTGCTGGCGGTGCTGGCCAACGGCTCCCTGTTCGCCGGCTTCCGCGTGGCGGTGCTGGCCAACGCCGAGGAGCTCAAAACCAAGCGGGACGTGGAGCTGCTAGGCGGCTATACCGCCCACCCCCCGCCCGACACCGCGTTGCTGCTGCTGTCCGCGGAGGTCGGCCGTGTGGACAAGCGCATCGAGCGCCTGGTGGACAAGGAGCACAAGGTCATCTTCTGGGAGCTGTTCGAGAGCCAGAAGCAGGGCTGGGTCAACAACTTCTTCCGCACGCGCGGCTTGCAGGTCGACCCTGCGGCCGTGGACTTTCTGCTGGACATGGTCGAAAACAACACGCGGGAGCTCGCGGCCACCTGCGAAAGGCTCGCCCTGTTCTTCGGCCCGGGCGCGCGCGTCGGCTACGACGACGTGGAGCGGCTCCTGTATCACAGCAAAGAAGAGACCGTGTTCACCCTGTTTGAGAAGTTGGCCGCCCGTGACCTGGAAGGTGGCCTGGAGGTGCTGGCCAAGATCCAGCTTTCCCGCGACGCCGACGCCGTGCAGCTGCTGGCGGTGCTGGCCGGGCAGTTCCGCAGGCTCTTTGCCTTCCAGCGCCTGCTGCGGGCCAGTTACGGCGCCGCGGAGGCCGCCGAGCGCCTGGAAATCCGCGGCAAGCGCGTGCAGCAGACCTTCGCGGAGGCGGCGCGTCGCTTCAGCCTCGAGGAGCTGCGGCGGATCACCCGCCTCACCGCCCTGTTCGATTTCCGCGCCCGCTCGCTGAAGGCCGCGTTGCACCCCGCGTTGCTCCAGCTCTATCTGTACTACGCGGTGGTCCGCGGCGGGGATTCCGGGTTATTTCACCGCGCGCTGAACGGCCGGACCTAGACCAATTCCCGCAGAAAGCCTGCCGCGGGGCGCACCCGGATCCCTTCCGGCGAAAGGAAGTCTTTTGTTCCGGTGGCCGAAATCTGGCACGCCTTGGCGTCAGGAAAGCGTCGGACCAGATAGCGCAGGCCGCGCGCTATCTCATCGTCCCCCCATTTCGCCTCTACGAGCAGGACTGGGGCGTTTGCTTCAGTGACCACGAAATCAGTCTCACGCCCGTCGACATCGCGGAAATAGCGCAGTTCCAGGTCGAGACCCTCCGTGTCCTGCCGGAAGTGGACCCATTTCAGGAGGTGCATGGCCACGAGGTTTTCGAAGCGGTTGGGCAGGTCGCGCACGACCGTCCAGTCCCAATGGTAGTGCTTCTGTTCCTTCTTGACCGCCCGGATGGTTGGAGCGCCGAAAGGAGAAAGGCGTACGATCGAGTAGAGCCGTTCGAAGATAGCCAGCCAGTTGGAAACCGTCTTATGGCTCACGCGCAGATCCTCGCGAAGAGCGTTGACGGAAAGCGGCGAGCCCACTAGATCGGGAAGCCTTATTGCGAGCAGCTCGAGGTTGCCTAAGTCGGAGACCGACTCCAGGTCCCTGACCTCTTCGGATATGAGCCTGCTGCGATACTCCCGCGACCAGCGGCGAGTTTCCGTTTCCGAGGCGGCGAAAAACGGTTCGGGAAAGCCTCCGTAGCGGAGCAGGTCCATGAGCGGCGGGGAAGTACCGATCGACAGCTCCGCGGCCGACAGCGGGTGAAGCCGCAGCAGATGATACCTGCCCTGGAGCGAGTCGCCGCCGAAGCGGTAGTAATCCAGGCGGGCGCTCCCGGTGACCAAGATGCGGCACCCCCCCTGACGCTGGTCATAGAGGCCCTTCAGGTAGCCGCGCCACGATCGGTACTTGTGGATCTCGGCGAAAGCATAGAAATCCACGGGCGGCAGCTCCCTGCGCAGGATCGCATCCCTGTCCTCCGGGACATCCCAGTTGAGGTAGCCCTCCTCGCCAGATAGAAGTTTTTTGGCGAGTGTCGTTTTCCCGACCTGCCTTGGACCTGCTACGAAGACCATTTTGTTTCGCAGATCGCGTTCGACCTGCTTTTGGAGGTATCGCTCGATCACCAGCTAATTCTATGAGTTATTTTGACTTAAGTCAAATTCACACGCGAGCAATTTCTATGATTGGCAAAAAATGCAGTAATAAGTTCTTGGCGCGGAGTAGAATCTAGCTCTGGGTTCTGTCCGATGAAATCCAACATCGCCGAAGTGGGTGCGGACGCACGGCTGACAGCCTTGATTTTTCAAAGGAGGATTCGCCGGTCGCTGCCAAGATAGAAATTACTTGCCAGTGCTCATTCTTCGGGACTTTCCGGCTGCCTTGCCGATATGTAACGGACCACCTGCTCCGCGGTTTTCCGGCTGATACCGGCCGCCGCTGCGATGGCCGCCGGGTCGGCCGCGGCCATCTCCGCCAGACCGCCGAAGCGTTCCAGGAGCGCCGCCGCCCGCCGGGGGCCGATGCCCCGCACCCCTTCCAGCAGCGAGGTCACGGCCTTGCGGCCGCGCAGCTTCTTGTGGAAGGTGGTGGCGAAGCGGTGGGCCTCGTCCCGCACGGCCTGCAGCAGCCGCAGGGCCTCCGAGGACTCCGGCAGGAGCAGGGGCGAAGCTGAGCCCGGCAGGAACACCTCTTCGTTCTTCTTGGCCAGGCCAACCAGGGGCACCTCCGGCGCCTCCAGGGCTTTCAGGACGCCGGCCGCCGCGCTTACCTGCCCCTTGCCCCCGTCGACGAGGATCAGATCCGGCAGGCGGAGGTTTTCGTTGAGCTGCCGGCTGTAGCGGCGGGCCACCACTTCGCGCATGGCCTCGAAGTCGTCCACCTTCCCGCCCAGGGTGCGTACGTGGTAGTGGCGATAGCCGCTCCTGCGCGGCTGCCCGTCCAGGAAGGTGACCAGGGAGGCGACCGTGAGGTTGCCCTCCAGGTGGGCGATGTCGAAGCCTTCAATGTGCCGCGGGGCCTGTTGGAGGCCGAGGGCTTCCTGCAGCGCGGCCACCGAGCGGCTGCGCCGCGCCTGCTCCCCTTCCAAACGGAAGCGGGCCGCCTCCATGGCCATGCCCAACACCCGGGCGTGCTTGCCCTTGCGGGGAGTGCGCAGGGAAAGCGGCGCGCCGGTGAGGGCGCGCAGAAACTCCTGGATGGCCTCCAGGCCGCCCACCGCCGGCAGGTACACGGTCCGCGGCAGGCTGTCCCGCCCGCCGTAGTACTGCCCCAGGAACTCCGGCAGGAACTCCTCGTCCCGGCCGGCGTTGCCCAGCAGGAAGGAGTCCCGCCCCACCAGGTGCCCGCCCCGCATTGCCAGCACCGCGAGGCGCACCTCCCCTTGCGCGCGGAACCAGCCGACGTAGTCGCGCGCCTCCTCCTGGAAGTCCACGACCTTCTGCTCTTCGGCCAGGGTGCGCACCGCCGCGATCTGGTCGCGCAGGACCGCCGCTTTCTCGTAGGCCCGGGCCGCGGCGGCCTCGCTCATCTTGGTTCCCAGCTCGGCCACGAGGTCCTCGGTGCGCCCGGAGAGCAGGAGGCGCACCCTTTCCACCAGCTTCTGGTACTCCTCGCGGCTCACCTTGCCCGCGCACACCCCATTGCAGCGCCCGATGTGGTAGTAAAAGCAGGGCTGGGAGCGGCTCTTCAGCGGCCCCCGGCACTTGCGCAAGGGGAACAGCTTGTCGATCAGGTTGAGGTACAGGTCGATCTGCCCCACCTTGGGGTAGGGCCCGTAATAGCGGGAGCCGTCGAACACGATGCGCCGCGTGCGGTACACCCGGGGGAACTCCTCGGCGGTGAGCCGGATCACGGGGTAGGTCTTGCCGTCCTTGAGAGTGATGTTGTACTTGGGCTTCCAGCGTTTGATCAGGTTGTTCTCCAGCAGCAGCGCCTCGGCCTCGCTGGCGGTGACCTGGACCTCGAAGTCCTCGACGCGCGCCAGCAGGTGGCGGGTTTTCACGTCCTTGGGTCCGGAAAAGTAGCTGCGCACCCGGTGCTTCAGGCTTTTGGCCTTGCCGATGTACAGGGTTTCCCCGCGGGCATTCTTCATGAGGTACACCCCGGGCCGGTCAGGCACCGCCTGGGCCTTGTCGCGCAGGAGCTCCTGGTTCATGTTGATGGACGCCGTTACCGATTATAATTTATAGAAGATTTGTGAAAAATAGAACTCGCCTGACAGTGGGAGCCTTTCTCATTTGCACCGGCCTGTGCGGCGGCCGCCTGTCGGCCCTGGAGCGGGAGCTCGTGCTGGGCCGGGAGGACGGCTGGCGCGATTTCCCGCGCGTGGAGAACCTGGTGATGCGGACCGGAATGTGGAACAGCCCGGACCTGTTCCTGCGGGAGGACGAGTACCGCCCCGAAGACGGGCCCACCGACCTGCTCCTGCACTTCAACCGGGAGAATGACGGGGAGGCCTCCGGCCATTACCGCCTCCAGCGGGGGCGGACCCTGATCTCCCCCGAGGTGCGCGTCCTGGGGGAGGCGAGCGCCAGCTTCAACGGGGAACGCAGGGGCATGGAGCTTGCACCCCAGCCGGGGGCGCTGTTCGCGCGCGGCACCCGCTGGGGGGATTTCTCCATCGAGTTCTGGCTCCGCCCTTCCCTGGCGAGCGACGGGGAGGAGGTGTTGGCCTGGATCGGTTCACGCTGGCGGGACGGACGAGCCGTGGCGCAGGAGCTGCGCTGCGCCGTGCGCTCCCGTCGCCTGGCCTGGGAGTTCGTGAATTTCTTTTCCGCGGCTTCGCCAGGCGGCGAGCCGGCTTCGCTTCGCCTGGAAGGGCTCTCCCCCCTCCTGCCCCGAGTCTGGCGCCATCACCTGCTGCGCTTCGACAGCGGCACCGGGTTGTTGGAGTATCTGGTGGACGGGGTGCCGGAGGCCGTGACCTACGTACGCGCGCAGGCCGGCGGTCCGGTGCTCACCCCCTACACCGGTGAGGCCGACTCGGCCCCCGTGCTGTTAGGCCGGGGTTTCACCGGCTTCCTGGACGAGCTGCGGCTCTCGAAGGCCTTCGTGGAAACCCCCGTACTGGAGCGCTATAACGGCCGCGCAGGGGTGGCGGCGAGCTCCCCGCTGGACCTCGGCTACACGGGAACGCGCCTAAAGCGCATCGAGGCGGTGTACCGGGCGGAGGCCGACGCGGACATCTTTTTCTTCTACCGGCTCGCTGACCGCCGGACCGCCGAGGAGTTGGAGGGCGACTGGGTGCAATTCCGGCCGGGAACGCCCCTGCCGGAGGCCCGAGGCCGTTACGTGCAGCTGCGGGTGGAGCTGTTCCCGGACGGCCGGCGCGCCCTCTCGCCGCAGCTTTCGGAGCTGCGCGTCGTGTACGAGCAGGACCTGCCCCCCGCGGCCCCTGCCGGAGTGCAGGCGGCAGCCGGCAGCGCGCGGGTGCGCCTCCTGTGGAGTATCGTTCGGGAAGAGGATGTGCGCGGGTACCTGGTCTACTATGGCACGGCACCGGGCGACTACCACGGGACGGGCGCCGAGCAGGGGCCTTCCCCGATCGACACCGGGTCCGCCACCGAGCTTGTCCTGGAGGGCCTGGAGAACGGGAGGCTGTACTATTTCGCCGTGGTGTCCTATGACGCCACCGACCCGCCGCACCGCAGCGCGTTCTCCAGGGAGGTGAGCGCCCGTCCTTCCGGCGCTCTGCGTTGAGCCATGAAAGCGATGACCGTCCAGGAGTCCATGGACCGGGCCCGCACCGCCTTCCGGATCGGGGACTACGCCCAGGCTGAAAGCCTGGTGCTGGGGGTGCTGGAGAAAAAGAAGCGCCCGCCGGAAGTCTACAACTTCCTGGGCATGGTGTACGGCCGCATGGGGGACCACGCCCGGGCCGTGCGCCAATTCAAGAAGGCCATCGAACTGCGCCCGAAGTACGCGGAGGCCTACAACAACCTGGGCGTAACCCTGAAGAACATGCAGCGCGCCGAGGGGGCGGAGGCCGCCTTCCGCAAGGCCCTGCGTCTGGCCCCCGAGCGGGCGGACATCCACTACAACCTGGGCAATGTGTACAAGGCGGGGAGCCGGGACCCTGAGGCCGTCGAGGAGTTTCAGCGCGCCCAGGAGCTGGACCCCTCCTTCGTGCCCGCCTACAACAACCTGGGCACCAGCTACGAGCGCCTGGGCCGTCTGCCGGAGGCGATCGCCGTGTACCGCAAGGGGCTGGAGGCGGACTCTAACCAGCCCACCCTGCACTACAACCTGGGCGTGGCCTTGAAGAGTACCGGTCTTCTGGCGGAGGCGCAAGCGGAGTTCGTCCAGGCGCTGCGCGTGCGGCCGGGCTGGACGCAGGCGTTGAACAACCTGGGGGTGGTCTTGCAGCTTCAGGGCAAAGCCCACGAGGCGCTGCGGGCCTTCCTGCAGGTTCTGCGGGCCCAACCCGACAACGCCCAGGCCTTCAACAACGTGGGAGTGGCCTCCGCCCAGCTGGGCCGCGGCGCCGAAGCCGAGCAGGCCTACCGCGAAGCGCTGCGCCGGGATCCCGCCTACTTCCAGGCGGTGGCCAACCTGGCAGCCCTGCTGGAATCCGAGAAGCGCTACAGCGAGGCGCTGGAGGAGCTGGAGAGGCTCGTGGCGCTGGACCCGGGCAACCCCGAGGCCCGCTTCCGGCTGGCTGTCTGCTACCTGAACCTGGAGCGCTACGAGGAGGCGCGGGGGCTGCTGGAGAGGCTCGTGGCGGCTGTGCCGCGCCACCTGGAGGCGCTGCGTCTGCTGGCCCGCATTGCCCGCAAGACCGGGCAGGCTAAGGAGGCCCAAGGTTACTACGCGCGCCTGGTGGAAGCGGACCCGGATCGCGATGAGGTGCATCTGGACATGGCCGAGGCCGCGCGCGAGGGCGGGGACCTGGCCCGGGCCGAGACGGAGCTGCGGGCCTTTTTGGCCAAGCGTCCCGAGGACCTCGGCGCCCGTTTCCAGCTCGGCGAGCTGCACCATCAGCGGGGCCGGTTCAAGCACGCCGCTGAAATCTTCAAGACCGTGCTGGAGAAGGACCCCCGGCACGCAGCTGCGCACCGGTCCCTGGCCCGCTCTTACCGCAAGCTGGGCGAGCCCGAGAAGGCGATCGAGGTGCTGGAGCAGGCCATGGCGGTAGAGGGCAGCCGGGAGGAGGCCTCCGGCCTGGACCGCCTGTGCGATACCCTGGACCTGTACGAGGACACGGTGGCCGAGTACGCCCCCGCCCACCGCCAGGAGTGGGACTCCAACCTGCGGCGCCTGGCCTCCTCTGGCCGCGGCCCCGCTGCGGAAACGGAGGCGGAGAGCGCAGAGGTGGAGGGGATCAGTCTGGCGGAGGTATCCCGCCTCACGGAGGACGAGGTGCCGATCATCCAGATCGGCGGCCAGGAGCCGGTGCTGACGATCCATGAGGAGGAGGAGCGCCTGGACCTGGCGGCCTTGGAAGAGCCGCTCCCCTCACCCAGCGTGGAGTTGCGGGACGAGACCCCGCCTTCGCTGATGAACCTGCTGGAAGGCCAGAAACTGTACGAGGAAAACCCGAACTGGAAGGACTTCCAGCTGCCGCCCGCTATGGGGGGGGAGCCGCCGGTTCGGGCGCCGGGGCCGCGCCGCGAGGCCCCGCGGCCGGTTTCGCCGGGCTATGCGCCGCCTTCGCCGGGCTATGCGTCGCCCGGGATGAGCACGCAGGAGCGGGAGCTGCTGGCCCATAGCCTGCGTGAGGCCGCGCGCAGCCAGGCGGCCATGTCCGGGCGCATCGCCGACGAGCTGCGTGAAATCTACCGCAACCTGGACCTGCGGCCGCAGATCATTCCCGTGCCCATGCCCCCGATCGTGGTCGCCCCCATCCCCCAGGTCGTGATGCCGCAGCCCATCCCGCAGCCCCAGGGCCAGGCGGGTGTCCCGCCCGGCCTGGAGACCGCGGGGATCCCGCGCTTCGTCCGCGACGAGGAGCTCCCCGAGGAGCCGGAACCGGGCGCTCCCGAGGAGAGCTGGGAGGAAGGCTTCGCCGGCCTGGAGCCGCTCGCGGCGCAGCCCGGCATGGACGCCGGCGCGGAGGCCGGCATGGACGCCGGCGCGGAGGCCGACATCCCTGCCGGCGCGGAGGCCGGCGATGACCGGCAGGCACTCAAGGACTACCTGGCTGAGGTCCGCAATAAGCTACAGGCGCCCGGCGCGAAGGCCGGCATCCCTGCCGGGCCACGCCCCGGCATGGAGCCCGGCGCGGAGGCCGGCGCGCAGACGGCCGCCGACCAGCCGCAGGCCGGCATCCCGACGGCCGAAGGGCCCCTGGCCCTCCTGGAGGAGCTGGGCGAGTACCTGCCCAAGCGCCAGCCCGAACGGCGCAAGAACGTGTTCATGCGCAGCGACGCCCGTTTGAAGCTGGATTACCTGAAGAGCCGCCTGGAAGGCCACAAGGGCATCAAGCAGAAAATCGAGGACAACTACGCCCCCCGGGGGAGTGCGGATTCCGTCACCTTGCAGAAAGTCGCGGATGCCTTTATTTTTATCAAAGAGCTGGCCGGGCACTACCCGGACCCGAGTGTTGGCACGATGATGCAATCGAAAGTGGACAGCATTCTTCGCAGGATCAAGAGGTGAGGCGGCATGGGACGTGACACGATTCTGCCCATGATCCAGGCTTACGTCGGCAAGATGCCGCCGCTCCCGGTAACCGTGTCCAAGGTGCTGGAGATCTGCAACAACCCCAAGACCTCCCCCGTGGACTTAAACCAGGTGATCAGCCTGGACCCGGTCCTGATGGGCAAGGTGATGCGCCTGATCAACTCGGCCTACTACTCGCTGCCCAACCAGATCACCTCCCTGGTGCGCGCGATCATCATGCTGGGCATCAACACCGTTAAAAACCTGGCCCTGAGCACGGCGGTGTTGAGCAACCTGGGCAAGGCCAGCGACTTCCAGGCCCTGAACATGGAGGGGTTCTGGCGACACTCCATCGCGGTCGGGGTTACCGCCAAGCTGATCGCCTCCAAACGCAACATGGACGTGAAGCTGCGCGAGGAGTACTTCATCGCCGGCCTGCTGCACGACATCGGGAAGATTCCCCTGAACAACCGGATGGCCGAGGAGTACGTACAGGCCGTGTCCCTCACCGACCGGGACCACATCCCGCTGTACCAGTCCGAGGAGCGGTTGCTCACCGTGCATCACGCCACCGTAGGCAAGCTGATCGTGGAGAACTGGCACCTAGGGGAAAACCTTTCCGACGCGGTCACTTTCCACCACAACCTGGCCGACTACAGCGGCTCCCACCGCGAGCTGGTGCTTACCGTGGCCGTGGCCAACCTGTTCAGCAACACCTACGAGCTGGGTTTCTCCGGCGACCGTTACCCCGAGAACCTCGGCGCGGGGGTGATGCAGGAGCTCGGGATCGACTGGGACTACCTGGAGAGCCTCGAGAATGCGGTGAAGGGCGAAATCGAGAAAGCCCAGGTGTTCCTGAAAGTGGCCAGCTAGGGTGTCCGCCATCCGCCTGCGCTTCTGGGGGGTGCGCGGCTCGGTGCCCTGCCCGGGGTCCAATACCGTGAAATACGGGGGCAACACCGCCTGCCTGGAGCTGCGCTTCGGCGAGGAGGGCCGGCTGGTGGTCATCGACGCGGGCACCGGGATCCGCGAACTGGCCGCCCACGTGATGAAGACCGACCTGCCCAAGGGCCCGATCAAGACCCAGCTTTTCCTGACCCACACCCACTGGGACCACATCATGGGCTTCCCCTTCTTCATCCCGATCTTCATCCCCACCACCGAGCTGGACGTCTACGGGCCGGTGACCTTTGAGGATGATACCCTCGACAAGATCCTCTTCGGGATGCTCACCTACCGCTACTGGCCGGTGCGCCTGGAGGAACTGGCCTCCAAGATCAAGTACTACAACCTCAAGGAAGGCTCGCGGGACCTGGGCGAGGGGTTGTGGGTCACCACCAAGTACCTGAACCACCCGATCAACGTGCTGGGCTACCGCTTCGAGTACCGCGGCAAGGTGCTGTGTTCCGCCTACGACACGGAGCCCTTCCGCAACGTGTTCGACGTACCCTCCGACGCCCCGGGCTACGACGCGGAGGCCTTCAAGGAGGGGGAGGCGGCCGCCCGGGAGGAGAACGAGAAGGTGAGCCAGTTTTTCCGGGGGGCGGACATCCTGGTCCACGACTCGCAGTACACCCACAAGGAATACCTGGCCGGCAAGGTCGGCTGGGGGCACTCCTCCTTCGAGTACGCCGTGAACGAGGCTCACAAGGCGGAGGTCAAGCGCCTGCTGCTGTTCCACCACGACCCGGACCGGACCGACGCGCAGCTGGAGCGCCTGGAGCGGCGGATCCGGGCGAACGTGGAGGCGCGCGGCAGCCCCATGCAGGTGTTCATCGCCCGCGAAGGCCTCGAGGTCGAGGTCTGAGGCCGCTCGCGCGGCAAACAGCCGCGCGGTGCCCGGGCGCGCGCTCTTGATCAGGGTGGACGTACCTGCTATCATAGCGGCCGACCCCGGGGGATTAGCTCAGCTGGTAGAGCGATTGGTTCGCAATCAATAGGTCAGGGGTTCGAATCCCCTATCCTCCAATGCTCAAGGCGCTCTCTACGCTGCCACTCCTGTTCCTGCTCGCCGCCTGCCGGACCTCCCCGGTGATGAGCCCGGAATCCGCACAGCCCAGCCTCAGCCCGCCCGCGCCGGCGGAGCCGGGCTTCGCGCCGGCGCCGGCGTGGAGCCTCCCCGAACCGCCGGGGGCCGCGCGCTTTTCAGCCGCCGGCGACCAGCTCGTGGAGCACTATTTGGCCCGACTCAGCCTGGAGCAGAAGATCGGCCAGCGCTTCTTGTCCGGCATCCCGGGCACCCGGGTGACCGAACGGACGCGCCGCCTGGTGCGGGACGGCTACCTGGGCGGCGTGCTGCTCACCCGGCAGAACGTTGCCGGCCGCGAGCAGCTGGCCCGCTTCACCGCGGAGCTGCAGGAGCTGGCCCGCCAGAACCGGCCGGCCATCGGCCTGCTGGTGGCTGTAGACCAGGAAGGCGGCCGGGTGACCCGCCTGGACCTGGATCGTCTCAGCCGCTTCCCCCCGCCCCACGACTGGGCCGGCTACGGGGACCCCTACTATATCGAGGCGGTGGCCTACATCACGGCGCGCGAGGCCCTCGGGCTGGGCTGCAACCTGAATCTGGCCCCCGTGCTGGACCTCTATGCCTTGGGCGACGGCACGGTCATCGGGGACCGCTCCATGGGGGCGGAGGCCGCCCAGGTGGCTTCCCTCGGGCTGGCCTACCTGGCGGGGGCGCGCCGGGCGGGGATGGCCGCTGCGATCAAGCACTTTCCGGGGCACGGCCGCACGGTTGTGGACACGCACCAGCGGCTGGCCGTGCTGGACGTGGACGAGCAGACCCTCTGGAGCCAGGACCTGCTGCCCTTCCGCATGGCCATCGAGGACAACGTAGAGGCGGTGATGACCGCCCACATCCTCTACCCGCGCCTGGACCCGGACTTCCCGGTCACCCTCTCGGAGAAGATCTTGCGCGGTCTGCTGCGCGGGCGCCTGGGCTTCGAGGGGGTGGTCATTTCCGACGACATCGAGATGGGCGCCCTGGCCGCGAACTTTCCGCCGCGCGAGATCCTGAAGCGGGCCTTCCTGGCGGGGGTGGACATCATCCTTGCAGTAGGCGGGCTGGATGCGCTAAAACTCATAGGGGAGGTCAAGAGCCTCCTCGGCTCCGGGGAGCTGAGCGAGGAGCAGATCGAAGAGGGGGTGCGCCGGGTGCTGCGCCTGAAGGCCAGGCACGGCCTGCTCCCTGGTTAAGGAGCCGCGATGGAACGGGCATTGCTCGCGATCGACGTGCAGAACGATTTCTGCCCAGGCGGCAGCCTGGCGGTTCCCGAGGGGGAGCGGGTCGTGCCGGTAATCAACAGCATCGCCCCGCGCTTCGCCAGGGTCGTGGCCACCCAGGACTGGCACCCGCGGGGACACGTGTCCTTTGCTTCCAGCCACCCCGGGGGCAGGCCCTTCGGGGTCGTGGACCTCCCCGGGGGTGGGCGGCAGACGCTTTGGCCGGAGCACTGCCTGGCGGGAAGCCGGGGCGCGGAGCTGCACCCGGAGTTGGATACCGCACCGCTCTCGCTGATCCTGCGCAAAGGCGCCCGGCGCGAGCTGGACTCCTACTCCGCCTTCTTCGAGAACGATCGCAAAACCCCCACCGGTTTGGCCTTCTACCTGCGGGGACTTGAGGTGGGGGAAGTCTACCTGGCCGGGCTAGCTACGGACGTGTGCGTGTTCTACACGGCCATGGACGCCCTCGGCCTGGGATTCGCCGTGCGCCTGGTGCAGGACGCCTGCCGGGGGCTCGACGTGCCGGCCGGGAGCCTGGGGGACCGCCTGCAGGAGCTGCGGCGGTCCGGGGTCCGGATCCTTAGCTCCGGCGAGGTCTGAAGCCATGCCCGCCATGCCCCCCAAGCCTGCCGGCAACCTCGCCCTGCTCACCGACTTCTACGAGCTCACGATGATGCAGGGCTACTTCCTGAACCGCTATGACCCCGACACGGTCTTCGAAATGTTCTTCCGCAAAGCCCCCTTCGCAGGAGGCTTCACGGTGTTCGCGGGCCTCCAGCCACTGCTGGAAGCGGTTGCCGGCCTGGCCTTCACGAGCGAGGACCGGGCCTACCTGGAGGCCCAGGGTGTGTTCAACCCGGAGTTCCTCGACTACCTATCCACCTTGCGCTTCACCGGCGACATCTACGCCATGGAGGAGGGCAGCATCGTGTTCCCGGGCGAGCCGCTCCTGCGCGTGCATGCCCCGCTGATGCAGGCCCAGCTGCTGGAGAGCCTGGTGCTGAACATCCTGAACTTCCAGACCCTGGTGGCCACCAAGGCGGCCCGTATCTGGCTGGCTTCCGGGGAGGGAACGGTCCTGGAGTTCGGGCTGCGGCGGGCGCAGGGGGTGGACGGAGCGCTGGCCGCCTCGCGGGCCGCCTTCATCGGGGGGGCGGCGGCCACCTCCAACACCCTGGCCGGGCGGCTGTTCGACATCCCGGTGCGCGGGACCATGGCCCACTCCTGGATCATGGCCTTTGAGAACGAGCTGGAAGCCTTCCGGAAGTACGCCGAGGTCTACCCGGACAGCTGCATCCTGCTGATCGACACTTACGACACGCTGCGCAGCGGCCTGGAGAACGCGGTGCTCGTGGGTAGGGCGCTCAAAGCCTCCGGGCACAAACACTTCGGGGTGCGCCTGGATTCCGGGGATCTGGAATACCTGTCCAAGCAGGTGCGGCAGCGCCTGGACGCGGAAGGCCTCCGGGAAGCCCTTATCGCGGCCTCCAACGAGCTGGACGAGGAGATCATCCAGCAACTGCTCGCCCAGGGCGCGCCGATCGACACCTGGGGGGTGGGCACGCACCTGGTCACCGCCAAGGGGGACCCGGCGCTGACCGGGGTCTATAAGCTGGCCGCGCGCAAGGTGGGCGGCCGTTTCCAGCCGGCGATGAAGGTGTCCAACAACCCGGAAAAGATCTCCGACCCGGGGATCAAGCAGGTGCACCGCTTCTACAACGGCTCGGGTTCCCCGATCGCGGACCTGCTCACCCTGGAGGAGGAGCGCGTGGAGGCGGGCCACCCCCACCGCTTCTACCACCCGCGCTACCCGTACCAGTTCATGGACGTGTCCGGGGTGCGGCGCGTGGAGCCGCTGCTCAAAGCGGTGATGCGCGGCGGGCGAATCGCAACGGGGTTTCCCCCGCTGCTGGCCCTGCAGGAACGCGCCCGCGCCAATCTGCGCTGCCTGGACGCGACCTACCGGCGCATCCTCAACCCGCACCTGTACAAGGTGTCCCTGTCCGAGGCGCTGAAGGATCTGAAGTTCCGCCTGATCGCCGAGTACGAAAGCGAGGGGGCCAAGCCATGATCGTCTCCGACTCCAGCCTGCGCGAGCTGCTCGCCCGCGGCCAGATCGTCGTGGAGCCGCTGGAGGATTTCCAAATCCAGCCGGCCTCCATCGACCTGCGCCTGGGCGACCACTTCCTGAAGATCGATGAGAACAGCGTGGAGTCCATCACCCTGGACAAGCCCCTGACCTACATCGAGATCAAGAGGGAAGAGATTGTCATCCCGCCGCACACCTTCCTGCTGGCGGTCACCAGGGAGTACATCCGCCTGCCCGCGGACATCACGGCCTTCGTGGAGGGCCGAAGCTCCATCGGCCGCATCGGTCTGTTCATCCAGAACGCCGGCTGGGTGGACCCCGGCTTCGCCGGCACCATCACCCTGGAGCTGTACAACGCCAACCGCCTGCCCATACGCCTGGTCAGCGGGCGCCGCATCTGCCAGATCGTGTTCGCCCGCATGGACGGCCCGGCCAGCCGCCCCTATGCGGGCAAGTACCAGAACCAGCGGGACGCCGTGGGCAGCCGCGTGTTCCAGGACCCGGACGGATGACCCTCGGGGGGTGGGTGCTCGAGTCCAGCGGCCCCTGCCTGGTCGTGGCCGAGGCCGGCAGCGCGCACGGGGGGGACCCGGCGCGGGGCCTGGAGCTGATCGAGGCGGCCGTGGAGGCCGGCGCGCGGGCCGTGAAGTTCCAGATCATCTTTGCCGACGAGATCGTGCACCCCCGCACCGGGACGATCCGCCTGCCCGGCGGGGAGACGCCTATCTACGAGCGTTTCCGGGCCCTGGAGCGCGGAGAAGATTTTTACGCCAGGCTCAAGGAGCGCACCGAGAAACGGGGCGCCCTGTTCCTGGCCTCGGTGTTCGGTCCCCGCAGCCTGGCGCTGCTGCGGCGCCTGGCGGTGCCGGCGGTGAAGATCGCCTCCCCGGAGTTGAACCACCTGCCCCTGCTGGACCTGGTGGCCTCTTCCGGGCTGCCGGCGATCCTGTCCACCGGGGTGTCCACCCTGGCGGACATCGAGAGGGCGCTGGCCCACTGCCCGCACTCGGCCCTGCTGCACTGCGTCACGGCATACCCCGCCCCCGAGGGGGAGTACAACCTGCGCCTGGTTCCCAACCTGCGCGCCGTGTTCGGCGTGCCCGTGGGCGTGTCGGACCACTCCCTGGACCCCCTGCTGGTGCCCGGCGCGGCCGCGGCGCTCGGCGCCTGCCTGGTGGAGAAGCACCTGACCCTGGAGCGCGCGGGCGGGGGGCTGGACGACCCGATCGCCCTGGAGCCGGGAGCCTTCGCCGCGATGGTGCGGGGCCTGCGGGAGCTGGAAGCCCTGGGGGGCGAGGCGGCTCTGGCTTGCCTGGCGGAACGCTTCGGTCGGGAGAGGGTCGCCGGGGTCCTGGGCGACGGGGTCAAGCGCCTGGCCGCCGCTGAAGCGGGCTTCTACGCCACCACGCGCCGGAGCCTGCACGCCCTGCGCGACATCGACGCGGGTGCCCGCATCCAGCCGGCGGACATGTGCATCGTGCGCAGCGAGCGCAACCTGCGTCCCGGCCTGGAGCCGGAGCATTTCGCCGCGGTGGCGGGGTGCGTGGCCCGCCGGCGCATCCCGGCCGGGGAGGGTATCCTCTGGGAGGACCTGCTCAGCCGTGAGTGAAGAGCTGCTGCAGCTGGTGGACGAGGAGGGCAGGCCCACGGGAGCCGCGCCTCGCGGGCTGTGCCACGGGGACCCGGCGCTGATCCAGGCGGTGGTCCACCTGTACCTGTTCGACTCCCGGGGCCGCCTGTATTTGCAGAGGCGTTCCGAGACCAAGGACACCTGTCCCGGCCTGTGGGACACCTCCGTGGGCGGGCACCTGAGCGCAGGGGAGACCCCCGCGCAGGCGCTGGAGAGGGAGGCGCGCGAGGAGCTGGGGCTCTCGATCGCGCAGGTCGACGACTGCCGGCCGCTGGACCCCTTCCTGCTGCGGACCGAATGGGAGAGCGAGTACGTGTTCCCCTTCCGCGCGGTTTTCGACGGCGAGCTTCACCCCAGCCCGGAGGAGATCGCCGAAGGGCGCTTTGATCCGCTGAAAGAAATCCGCCGGCGCATTGCTACGGAGCCGGAGGCGTTCACCCCGCACTTCCGCATAGCCTTCGCGCGGCTGGCTTGATCCACCGGGCCGCCTGAGCTACTTCCTGCGGGCCGGCTTTTTGGCGGCTTTCCTGACCGCCGATTTCTTGGCCCCGGCTTTTTTTGGCGCCGGCTTTTTCGCGGCGGCCTTCTTCACCGGGGCTTTTTTCGCTGCTTTATTCGCCACGGGCTTTTGGGGTGCCGCCTTTTTCGCCGGAGGCTTCCTGGCAGCGGGCTTCCGCGGTTTGGGCTTGGGGGGTGCCGCCTTCTCCGCCAGCTCCTGCCAGATCGTGAAGCGCTTCAGCCCCGCGATGATCCGCTGCGCGGCCGCCTTGGCGTCGCGCTGGGGCACGTTGGCCTCCGCGGACAGGGTCTTCTCGAAGTAGGTGGCGATGGAGGCGAACACGTCCGGCAGATTGTAGAACAGGATCGAGAAGTTCAGGGTTGTGGGCTTGCAGATCGTGAAGGAGGAGTAGGCGATCACCGGCTGCTTGCTGAGCATGATCCGGGTCATGTTCTTGGCCGTGATCTGCTCCACCTCGCTGAAGCGGTGCGGGATCTGGTGCTGGCCGTCGCGGGTGAAGGGCTCCATGTACTTGCGGTCGTAGTTCACCGGCTCGGCGAGCACGAACAGCTTGTTGCCGTCGGTCTGGAAGGTCAAGCCTTCCTCCGAGAGGTACAGGCTCTTCACGCCGTTGTAGGCCACGATCTCGTACTTGGAGTAGGCCGAGTTGTCCTGGAAGAATGAGGTGACGATGTAGCCTCCCTCCTGGGGGAGCTTGCCATCT
>Ga0315273_10002924_pt1 | contig 20428 bp, 20 predicted proteins | sample YL17G02_0_MG_FD_205753 | JGI IMG/M metagenome (GOLD analysis project Ga0315273, IMG submission 205753) | Sediment microbial communities from Yellowstone Lake, YNP, Wyoming, USA - YL17G02_0 | ecosystem: Environmental > Aquatic > Freshwater > Lake > Sediment | place: USA: Wyoming | collected... | reverse complement strand
ATATGCTAATAATATCAATTAGAGATATGCTTGAACCATATAATTCTTTAAAGTAGATCCCAAGTAGAATCAAAACGATAGATAATGAAAATAATGATATACTAATTGTGAGCTCATAGTCTCTCCAAATGGCCTCTATGCCTTTCTTATTGATATCTTCATAATTTTTAAATTCCATGATAGGTTTAAAGAGCTGACGAAATAAGAACTATGTGGTTAAATGATTCTTAATTGTCTCCATTTGTCTGGCATAAGTTTTCTACCGAAATCTAGCACACATGCTACCATGATTGTTGATTCTCTGGTTGACGTCATGCAAGTTATGCATATTCGAATGATATAGCATTTTCTAAACGATGTAGATCGTCAGATAATTTTTATAAAAATGCTTCAGATCTCGAAATATCCGATGTTGCGCCGGATTCTTCAGCAATTTCTTCTATTAAGCCGATACTGGCTAATCAAAAACTGTAGCATAGGAACAGGTAGCCGCAAGATTTTACTGGGGACCTTCATCACCCTGCGAGCCCAGATCCCTATGCCAGGTATTTTCGCCAGGTCCTTGCCCCGCGAAGCCCAGCGTCCGCCAATCGACTCATTTCCTCTCTTCCTCCTGGAACTCGCTCAGTTCCTGCCAGGCCTCTGGGGAGAACTCCGCCTCTGGCCACCGGCCACTCCTCTCCGAAAGCTCGCCAATCACGACGAATCCCACATCCTCCTTTGCTCTATCCGCCAGCAGTTCATCTCACCCCATCCTCCTTCTCCATTTCGATCTCCTCCTCACCACTCCTGGACTCATAATCGGCGCCTCTTTCGGCCCATTCTCTCCCCACCAGGCAGCCAGCGTCACCGAGAGAACCAGATCATCATGATCCTCCTCCCTCCAGGCTGAATAGCTGTCGTGCGCAGTCATGGGATCGATCTTAACCCTGAAGTTCAGCATCTCTTGCGAAAGGACCGGCCCCAGCTTGAGCTTTCCTGCCACTTTGAGCCGCCCAGTCTGAAGGAGCACCTGCAGAACCCCAACCAGATCTCTCTTCGGAACTCTCCAGCTTTCGCCTTCGTGCGATGCCTTATCGCCACCGTGAATCAGCACTCCCACCGGCTTAAGTCCCTCCTGCTGGAAGAGATCAATTACAGGCGCTCCCACCCCCGTCTGGTCCACCACCAAAGAAGCGCAGCCTTTCAGCCCCGGAGATTGCATTATTTGGGCAGTCTTTTCCACAATAGCTGGATAGGGCGCACCTCGAATGCGCTCCAGGTGACGGACATGATAGACGCACTCCTTATCATTTTTCAAGCGCTCCAGTATGCTCAGTGCCGTGTAATCCTGGGATTGACCCAAATCCAGTCCCACGAAAAATTTGATCATTCCTCTCCTTCCAAATCCAGAGGCTCAACATCCTCTGCCACTGCAGCCATGACCTGCTCATAGCTGAACACGCTGTCTACCGCCTCTGTGAACTCACACATATACTCCGCATCAAACCACGCCGCAGGCATGGACCGCCGCTCCTCCTCCAGAAAATCCCTGGATATCCTCGGACATTGCAGCGCCTTGACAGCGTGCTTCTGCCAGAGTGCGCCATCCAACCACTCATGAAAGAACCAGCCGCGCTTGCCGAAAGGAGTCGACAGAGCCAGCATCCGCCCCCTGGAGACGGCCAGCATGGGCCGCACAGAATAGTAAAGATCATCTCCAACCCTTGCCGCCTCGTCGATTATTATCAGAGAAACGCTGGAAAAGCCTCTGATGGTGCCCTCTGATCCCGGCAGAGAGATAACACGAGATCCGTTATCCAGCTTCAGGCTCAGCCTGGTGTCCTCAATCCTGATGGGCACGGGCTCCAGCATCGACAGATAGCCCAAAAGCTTCCGGAACAGCTCGCTGGATTGCCGAAGCGACGGCGAGACCATCAAGACCAGGCTTCCAGGCCGAAAGAGGGCCGTATGCAGGGCCAGAATGGAGGAGACCGAGCTCTTGCCGCTCTGCCTGGAGCAGCAGAGCAGAATCTTCCTGGCCATGCTGTCCAGGACCTCGGCCTGCCAGGGATCGGCCTTGAATCGAAGGTTCCTGGCCGCCCACATAGACGGCTTGAGAGCGCATAGCAGGTCACGGGAGAGCATTGATGACCGCCTCCTTGGCCTCTGGATACGGCTCCAGCGAGTTGATTATCTGGGTGCGAAGCTGTATCCACTCCGGATTGATCAGGATATTTATCTGCGGTCGTTCGTTTAGCTGCCCTTCCACCTTGGCCAGCAGCTCCAGGCAGCCTCTGGCCTCTCGAATGCCCAGAAGGGCAGTCTTCAGATCTCCGGATTCCTCTGCTTTCTGCAGGATGCCCATGGCCTTCTCTCGCAGACCCTTAATGTCCTCAAGCAGGCCATCTGCCTTGGCGACCTCTACGGCTTTGGTTGCCTTAGCCGCCGCGGCGGGAATATGTTCTGCTTTATGACGCTTCAGGGCAGTCTCGGATAGTCCGGTATCGTCCGCTATCGTCCGGTATATTTCACCTCCAAGCAGCCGCTTGTTGATTTCTTCGATGTCCTTATGAGTGCAAACAGTGCATGGCCTGGGCATTATTCCTCTTCCTCGATATGCCAGAGATCCGGTCCCTTCATCCGATCTGAACTCATGCCGGCACATCTCCTGAGTCTTCAGGTCTCAGATAACAGCAGGGATTACACTTGATTGCCGACCTGTCACCTTTCAGGGCGACAGAGCATGAACCGCAATCCCTGTGGTGGTCCTGCTGGGGAGATGCTCTGTTCATCAGCCAAGCCTTGCATCTTTCAATAGCAATCGGGCTTCCCGCAGCCCTCGTCAGGTCGGCCAGCTTGAAAGAAGTGATATCTTGACTTCGTTTGCTCAGCTCTTCGCAGCAACGGCTCAGGAGGGCATCCTCCGATCCTTCAGGCACCCTGCCCTGGCCGGAGGCTGATGCAGGATATGAGAATGCCTCATCCTTCTTGGTAGCCTCCATCTTTCTTCTGATCGATTCCTGCTTGAGCTCCTCCAATCGCCTGATATTAGCCTCCAGTCTGGGCTCTGGCTCATGTGAAGGTACTTGGGATGTTGCCAGAGGGTGAGATATTTCCCCGCTGTTTTCCCCTGCATTTCCCCGCTGCGTCATGTTGTCATTTTCCCTATCGTCAGCCTTGTTTTCTCTGGCCTTTTCCCCAAAATCCCTCATTTCCCCAGACTTAGCGCTAATGGATGTATCGGTGCTCTCCTCTCCGGCCTTCACCTCGCACTCATCCTCATGGGAATTGGGGGAGCTGGCAGCTACTGCATGGTTACTGCTCTCGTTCTGCCATTCCCCTTTGCCCACGGGGAAAGATGGGGACTGCGGGGAATTGCCATGCGGTGTGTCATCAGAAGCGGCTGCATCCATTTGCTCCCTGACTATAACCTGCAGCCCAAAAAAGTCCAGTTTTGATACATCCTGGGGGAACTTGAAGTGCTTGATTGGCTTGCCCACGGAACATCCGTACTCGTTGCAGTGGGCTACATCCTCGGCATACAGTCCCGGCAGTCTTCCGGCCAGCCCTCCCATTCCTCCATTTTTCTCCTGCCTGCCCAGAAGAAGCCTTCTGGCCTTCTTCTCATTCCAGCCATCCTCTGGGTATTTTGCCCTCAGCTTTTCGGCAAGAGCCTTGATGGACAGCCCCGCCTCTCCTGCTTCGAATATGAAAAGAGCTGCAGCCCTCTCCGCATCGTCCAGCCTGGAGCCGAGATAGTCTCCCTGGGCATTGAAGATCCTGGCCGCCTCTCGGATATCCTCCATGCTGGCATAAAGAGTCCATTCCCCTTCACCAGCGTGCTCTCTCTTCCTCTGCCGGTGTCGCAGACACGCCAGACCTATCACCAGGTCCACGAAGAGGTCAGGATTTCTCCGGTTGCGCCGGTCTGTAAAGCTCACTCTTTCCGATAGATTGGGGATTACCACTCGGTAAGGCGGCTTGTTCTTGATGTCCAGCATCATGGCCTTGGAGATTGTCACCTCTTCGATTACAGGGAACGCAGACTCGCCGCGCTCCGCCCGGAGCAGGATATGTCTGCACACCTGCTCATCTGCCTCCCTGGAGGAATCTGTTTTGATCACAAACATGCGATTGAGGAACTGGTCTCCACTCTCGATCACATCGACGTATGTAAGCGTCCAGCACAGCCTTTTGGGCAGCCTCATTCTGAGCAGCTGCCGGTTGCCATCCAGCGTCTCATGATAGGCTCCTTCCTGGAAGGCAGAGGTGCTCCTCTTGATGGTCGCTTCCAGGTCCGAGCCCTCTTCCACCAACAAATCATCAAGGAAGATGCAGGCCCCGTCTGGCAAGTCTTTATGATAGAAGAGGCTCTTCGCCGACACCGATCCCTTCAGCACGTACATCTTGGGAAGTAGATGATAGCAGGCCTCAGCTCCGGCGCTCTTTCCTTTGCCGGACGGGCCGGTCCAGTTGGCCTGAATCCCATGGGAGTTGCAGGATGCCTGGCAGCCAAAAGCTATGAACTGGACCTCGGCTGCGTCCCTGTCGCCTATATGGATCTGATTGAAGGTGTCCAGTAGGTAGCCCAGGGGATCTCCTCTTTCCAGGATTTCCAGGGCACTGGGACGATGCTTCTCCAGCGCCTTCAGTTCGGCTTCGATCTCAAGCTGGTACTGATCCTTCTGGGGAGCCTCATCCTCATCATTTCGGCCCTTCTTCCTGCTTTTCCTGGGCTTTTCTTGCCGGGCGCCATCATCCTGTTCCTCAGAGGTCATCTGTTGTCCCCTGGCAGGCAGTATCCTCTCCGTCTCGCCTCCCGAATCACCTTGGGGAAGACATCTTTCAGACAACTAGGGCGCACCTCCCCGCAGTCCAGAAGACCCATCTGCATGGCCAGAAACTCCAGCGGCCCTCCGCCAGTCTCATGACGCCAGCAATGCCAGCAGTTCTGGCCCAGGTTTATGGAGAAGTTATCTTTTGATTCTGAACCATGCAGCGGGTGGGCACCTCTCAACTCCTGGCCGTGCCTCTCCACCTGGCCTCGGGGCCAGGCGATGGAGTCTATAGGAATGAGGGCACCCAGGAGGATGCCATCTCTATCCCTTGGCAACAGGGACTCCTGCGCGCAGCCGGAAGTTTTGGTTTCCTTCTCCCTGGCCCTGGAGAACTTCAGCCCCGCGAGTGCCTGAATGATTTCCTGCTCGGTTATGCAAGATATGGCAACATCGTGAATTACCTCGTAGCGCCGTCCCGATTTATGCAGGCTCCCAGGGGCCACTACCTGCTGCCCCTCGCATTGAACTTCGCCCAGGTGAAGAGCAGATCCGCTGACGTCCAGCTTTTCAGGGTGGTAGAAGCTTATTCTTCGCAGGCCTAGGCACCAGTAATAGTGGTGCTGTCCTCCGCCCCCGGTTCTCACCTGAAAAGTCTCAGGCAGCCTGGCCAGAATGCCAAGCGCTTCGGCTTCTGGCAGGTTATCGATGTCTACCACAGCGAGGCCGGAAAGGCCGGTAACCACACCGTAGTTCCAGCCGGATGCCAGATATCCGGCGAGCATAGGATCTTCATGGCCATAGTTTGATCCTCCGGGTTCGTCCCAGGCTTTGCCAATGGGGCTCTTCTGGCCCAGAGGGATGATGGTAAATCTGATCTCAGGCCTTCTAAGCTGCCAGGGGATGCGCCTCAATGCCCTATCAAATGGCGAACTTGATGTGCTCGGGCCGACAAGAAGGCCAGAGTTCATACCTGGCACCTCATGGTGTTTATGAGAGTGCTCTTAGAGGCGTTCGCCGTCTTTGAAGCCGGGAATATCCTGAGCCTGTAATCCTGCTCGGTTCGCAAAATGCCAATCCTCGATCCGATCAGAGGCTTCAGTTCCGCACTCATTTCATGTGGCAAGACTACGACTGCCGGCCCAATGCTTGCCAGTATGCAGCCGTCTGCTTCCCTGACATTGTGAAGATCGCCAATGGACTCTTCATAGAATCCAAGACGATAAACTTTGGAGTCTATCAAGATCCTCTCCCGCACTGACAGAGCATGTCCTTGCTGAAGTGTCGCCTTGCGTCGCGATCCAACCCAGCTTCTATGGGCTTGAAACACTCACCGCAATAATTGGAAACTTTTTCATTGTTTTGACTATTATTTAAATACTCTCGCATTTAGTGCTCCTGTTCAGAGCAAAGGCTCTGAGCAAAAATGGAATCCTTAGATGTGGCTTCCTCTGATCTGGAAGGACTGAGCGATATACAGGAAATTTTTAGAGAATCGTCTGGCTGCAGTTCGATGAGTACATGATCTCCTTGTTTCAGACCATGAGTTATTGCCCAAGGTCTCGGCAGGTTGACAAGAAAACTTCCTCCTATCACCTGCACTTTTCTTTGCCCTAAAACGAGTTTCATAGAAAACTCTAGTAATCTATTTATAGTTAAATATTAGTTACAGTTTTTGAGAGAAGAGTAACCAAACCTATAACCAAATGAAAATATTCAACTCTGAGGTGATTCCCATAAGACGATTCACAGATAGAGAATTGATGATTCTCGTGGCACTTGCTGACGATAAAGGACATGCTCTCTGGGATTTAGAGGAAAGAACCAAAATTGGCAAGAGCAACTTGAAGCCAAAAGTTGACTCCCTGGTTGGCAAACGGGCGATATACAGGGGAGCTGCCAGGAAAACCAGAAATGGAAACACCAGCCATCCAAATGATACTGAGCATCCCTATTATATTAGACCACAGGTTTTCTTTTTCGTGGGGGAAGAATTGCGAAGGTCACTAGAAGACACTCAATCAAAGCTTGACCGCAAAAGTGATAAGGAGCAGCTATCGCCCACAGACGAAGCAGCTATCGAAAAATTGAAAGCGAAGTTAGACCTGTACTTTCGCCTTTCGGCTGATTTTAAGACCTGCCGCCAGACTCTCAGAATCATATCACCCAAAGATCGGATAATGGGCAATTATGACGTGGAAAAACCATCAGATGAGCCCGGTTTCGAACCTGGCGCATTCATTCAGTGGTCGCCATTCCAGACGGAGATCTATAAGATCGCGAAAGATATCGAGGAGTATTGCACAAGCCCAGAGGCCTCGGTATGTGCCGTGCTTGAAATCAGGCAGGACCTCTATGCGGCTCATGATAAATGGATCAGGGATAATCCGCCTGTGCTCCCTGATGATTTGCCATGATGAATCTCGATCGCTGGTAGTGCAATATCAAATCCCAAGCTGAGGAATATGCGCCATGTAGCTCTCCTTCAGCTCTTTTTTGTCGATGTGATCGTAGATGTCAATGGCCTCTCGCCGGACGTCGCCTCGCAGCTCCTGGATGAATTCCCTGGGCATGCCTGCCCGCCTGAGGTGGGTTGTGAACCAGTGTCTGCAGCAATGGGGGCTGAAGTGATCCTCCATCCTCTCTGAATTGGGATCATGCAGGCCGATGCGCTCCGCAGTTTGAACCACCATGTGGGATATGCCCGTTCTCTCCAGCCTATCCCCCCGGTTGCTCAGGAAGAGTGCGTTGGATGCATTGCCGTACCGGCCCTCTTTGGTCCTCATCCAACGGCGAAGAACTACAGACGTCTCCCCATCAAAGAATACTGTCCTGTTGGTCCTCTTGGCGGTGGGCTTGAGTGTGATGGTCTGCTCCATGAAATCCACGTCCGCCACATCCAGAGCTATCAGCTCCTTTCTCCTCACGCCCGTCTTTGCCAGAAGAGTGATTATGGCCTTGTCCCTGATATCCACGGTCGCATTGATCAGTCGAGCCATGTCTTCAACTGAGATCAGCTTATGCGTGTGCTCTTCGTTGCTGTTTTTGTAGCGCTTCAAATATCGCTTTCTCACCGCAGCCACTGGATTGGCGCTGATCAAGCCTTCGTACAGGAGGAACTCATAAAAGCTGGAGATCTCGGTGAAGTAATTCTCCAGAGTCTTCTGCGAGACTTTTCTGTCGATTCTGAGATACTCCAGCCAATCCCTGAGCACGATGCCGTCCACCAGCGTTATATCAAGGCCCCTGGCCTGCAGGAATCCATTGAATATTCTCAGGGTCGAAACATACCTGACCACTGATTCAGGAGTCATGCCCCTAATGGTGCAATCCCTTCTGAACCTCTCGATTAGCTCCAGGGAGCGATCTGAGGCCTGGCTCTCCATGACTATGCTCTTGATCATCCAACCCACCGCCAGCCTCGGGGGGTGGTTACGATCAGGCCGTAGTTTTCAAGAGCCTCAAGCTCCGCAGATACGCCCTTCACCAGTTCTGCATCTCTGGGATCTATGGCCAGGGCTTCAAGCAGCCTGTAGCTGTCTATTGGCCCCTGCTTCTTCAAGAGCGCGATGATCTCCTTGCTGTACTTTCGGACTCCCTGGAAATCATCTAGCAGGAAGGCTTCGCTGCGGTATCGCTTCAGCTCATTTTCATATTTTTCTAAAACTATATTTTTCAGCCTGAGGTCGTCGCCCAGCCGCTTATTCTCTTCTTTGATCCTGGAAAGCTCTTTGACGATCTCACCTCGCGGCTTGAGGTCAGACTCTTCCGCGAGAGAATTTTCCACGATCTCAATAATAAACTTGGAGAGCGGCACATTTGCTTTCTCCGCTAATTCCGTCCACCTCGTCTTATCACTTTGTGAAGGAAGATAGAGCCAAACATACCGTGCTTTATCTGGCTTAACCAAGGAATCACCAAAGAAACAAATGTACTTTATGATATTTAAAGATTACCGGTAAAATCACGCTGAGGGTGAGATTTGAACTCACGAGGTGCGATGCACCACTGGTTTGCCCGTCCCGCCCTTCCCGGTGAGGAGCGGTACCTCAAGACCAGCGCCGTAGGCCGCTTGGCTACCTCAGCTCAGCCTTCCACCTTTGGATCAGTAGATCTTAAGCCTGACGATCCCCTTCGCCTCGGCAATCTTTTTATCTCTCGCCGCTATTTTTCTCTGATGCTGATAAATAACGTCTCTATTCTCCACGCCGGACATCTGCTACCTGGCCGGGACATTCTCATTGAAGAGGGCAAGATCGCAAAGATCGGCCTCGACCTCCAGGATGAAACCGATGACGGCGAGCTAATCGACGGGAGGGGAAAGCTGGCCATCCCTGGCCTCATCAATTGCCACACCCACCTGGCCATGACACTTCTGCGCGGCTATGCCGATGACATGGAGCTGATGCCCTGGCTGCAGGAGAAGATCTGGCCCCTGGAAGCCAGGATCACAGAGGAGGATGTTCGCTGGGGCGTGAAGCTGGGCTGTCTGGAGCTGATTCGCTTCGGCATCACCTGCTATAACGACATGTACTACTTGCCTGACATTGCAGCCCAGGCCAGCAAAGAGATGGGCCTACGCGCCTTCATCTCCGGCGTGGTATTTGACATGAAGCCCGAGTTGCTTAGCCAGGTTGAGCCCTTCATCCGCCGCTGGAAGGGCGACGAGCTGATCACTCCGGCTCTCGGCCCCCATGCCGCCTACACCTGCTCGGAGGAGACGCTGCTCCAGTGCAAAGAGATAGCGGACCGGCATGATGCCATGATTCACATCCACCTATCAGAGACCCGCGAGGAGGTGGACGGCTTTCAGCTCACGAAGGGAAAAAGCCCTGTGGAGTATCTGGACTCCCTGGGCCTTGTAAACGAGCGCCTGGCAGCCGTGCACTGTGTCTGGCTCTCTGTTGAGGACTGCTACCTTCTGGCCGAGAGGAAAGCCAATGTGGTGGACTGCACTGTAAGCAATCTCAAGCTTACCTCGGGCATCGCCCCGCTCAACACTCTGATGGAGGCGGATGTAAATGTCTGCCTGGGCACAGACGGAGCTTCCAGCAACAATAACCTCAGCCTCTTCGAGGAGATGAAAATCACTGCCATCACACAGAAGAACGCCTACCACACTCCTGCCGCCTTCTCAGCAGAGCAGGTCTGGCGCCTGGCCACGGAGAACGCCTGGCGGGCCTTCCGCCTGAACCTGGGCCTACGCACTGGCGCTCTGGCCGACCTTGCCCTCATCGACCTGCAAAAGCCCTGGTTCTGCCCCCAGACCAACATCATCTCCCATCTGGTCTACAGCATGACCGGTGGCGTGGACACAACCATAGTCAATGGAAAGGTGCTCATGCGCGAAGGAGTCATACCAGGCGAAGCGGAAATTTTGGAGAAGGCTCAGGAGCGCTTCCTGCGCCTGACCTCTTAGCTCTTAATTATGCGAAGCCTCCACCCTCCACTCATGAATCTTCTCAGACCCCAATAACCGACCGCCAGGAGCAACAGAATCAGCCCTGCACCCCCCAGATACAGCCATGAAGAGGAAGCGCTCTCTCCCACGAAAACCAGTACGGCGAACTCCTGGCTCCTCTTCTCCTCCTCCTGCCCGTCCCGGTAGGAGATTATGCAGGGCAGGGCATAGTAGCCTGATGTGGCATTTTCATCTGTGAATAGCGAGAGGCTTTGCAATGCGCCTTCACCCGGGGCGAGGCTGGCCTGCTCCTGGCCATTTTCGACCATGAGAAAAGGCGGGCTGGGGCGCGCCTGCATCTGAAGATCCAGGGCAGGCTCGTCGCCCTGGTTGACTAGAACAAGCTTCAGGTTCGACTCAATTCCTGGAAGCGTCTCGCCCTCTAATTCCTCCAGCTCTATCTTCGGTCCGAGCACCACTTTCGCTTGCAAGGGCAGCTCTATTGAAGCTTTCTCATAAGAAAAAACTAAATTGGGAGTGCTCTCTCTTCCCGAGGCCGTCACCTGGGATAACCGGGAATAGTTGAGGCGAAGCTGCATGGGATAGATACCCAGCGCCGCGCCCTCTGCAAGGGCCATGAACTGCACAGTAGCATTCTCCCCTGCGGCCAGAAGGCCTGTCATCTGCGGCCCGGAAAAGATTTTTATCCTGTCATCAGAGCTCGATAGCTTGGCCACGATGCCGAGGGCATTTGCTTTATTGAGCCCCGCCTCATCCGGCTCTTGCTGGGGCGAAGCATTGTTTTGCAGAACAACGAAAATGCTGGAGGGCCTGCTTACTTCCAGATTGCCGTAGATTGATGAGATCTGCAGATGAGGTCCCTCTGCCAGGCTATCGTCCGCCCCGGCAGAAAAACCGGCCGGCAGCAAAAGAAGGAGAAGGAGAAATAGACACAAAACCCTTGATGCTTTCATCAGTCCTAGTAGAGCAACTGTACCTTTTTATCTCTGCTGCCTGAGGTCTCAATGCCGGAAGCTTCTTTTATGCAGAGGCGATTTCCAGAGCCTCCCTGGCAGGAAGGCCTTTGTGCACCACACCGCAGATGCGACGGGTGATAAGCGCGGGATTTTCATGCTGAAAGACGTTACGGCCGATGGCCACTCCTCGCGCTCCTGCCAATATTGCTCCCTCGACCATTGTGAGCAGGTCCAGCTCCGACTCCACTCTCGGCCCGCCAGCTATGACCACGGGAATGGGGCAGCTCTCCACCACCCTGGCAAAGCTGCCCGGGTCTCCGGTGTAGTTGGTCTTGACAATATCAGCGCCAAGCTCCGCACCTACCCGGGCAGCGTGGGCGATGTACTCCTCCGAGTATTCGTCCTTGATCTTCTTTCCCCGGGGATACATCATGGCCAAGAGCGGCATGCCCCACTCCTGACAGTTCCTTGAGACCTCGCCCAGAGTGGATAGCATATGGCTCTCGTCATTTGCACCGACATTGACATGAATGCTCACGCCGTCCGCCCCGATCTTGAGAGCCTCCTCTACAGTCGCCACCAGAACCTTGTTGTTAGGATCAGGCCCCAGAGCGGTGGAGGCGGAGAGATGGATGATCAGGCCCAGGTCCCGGCCATAGCCGCGATGGCCGAATACGGCTGCTCCCTTGTGCACTATAGCGGCATCCGCTCCTCCCGAGGCCACAGCATCGGCGATGGCCTTGACACTTTTTATGCCCTTAATGGGACCAACGCTCACCCCGTGGTCCATGGGAATTATGACTGCGTTTCCTGTATTGCGATTGAATATCCGCTCCATGCGAATCGATGTTCCTCTCAAATTGGCACTCTCCTTTTTGTGTATGATACACGTTCTGGGATCTAATGTATTATCTAGTACATCATAGTACTTTTTATTACTACAATGAACAAATAATGTGTATTTATAGATTCCCTTCCTCAGCAAGCCTGAAATAGTGGCAGGATGCCCTATATTGGGAGTGAATTCAATTATGGGCGGCAGTGTATCCCGATTTATTCGCATGCGAGAGTTGACGGCGGCGGCATTGATCATATGCCTGCTGGCAGTCTTCTTCCAAAGCTTCCTGACCATCTCAGCAATGGCCGGCACGGAGACCGGCGAGTTCTGTCTTGACTGCGTGGACTGGTCTGATCCGGAAGGTTGGCTAATAAAGAGAGACGCCATTATTGAGGCGCAACAAAACGGCCAGCAAAATGGACAGGCAAGCAGCAGTACCGCAGCCAAAACCACTACTAAAGCTGATCCGCCGGAAAAAGGGTATGCAATGCCCGAGCTAATCACCAGTGCGGCATCCATCAAGAGCTATCAGGTTATTCTGGATGTGAGGTCCGGGCCGGATTACATTTCCGGGCATATTCCAGGCGCTAGAAGCCTGGACTGGAAGGATCTGCAAAAGGACGGCATTTTGGACCCGGCAATTGCCAAAGAGGCGCTTTGTCGCGCCGGGGTGAATGAGAGCGATCGCCTCCTCGTCTACGGAGATTCCGGCGAGGGTGCAGCTTTCGTCTTCTGGGCTCTGTGCTATCTGGGGCATAAGGATGTCAGCCTGCTTGACGGCGGCGCGGATGCGGTCCGAGAAGCAGGAGTTGTCCTTACCACAAATGCGCCGTCTCCATTGCCTTCCAACTACACCGCCCATACCGTGCCATGGCTCCTGGTGACGCCCGACAACCTGGAGAGCTTGCTTGAACTATCTGATGTCCGGGTCCTGGATGCGCGGGACTTTTTCGAATACGGCAAAAGCAGAATTACCAATAAATCGATCTGTCTAAGCCAGAATAAGCTCTATGACAATTCCAGAATCAAAGATGCAGGCACGATGGAAGATCTTTTCGGCAGGCGCCTGGAGAAGTCGGGAACTGCCATCGTCTACGGCACACCGCAGGCCTACTCTCTCTTCTACAGCCTCAGGCTCATGGGCTACAATGCTACCCTGCTGGAAGGAGACTGGTGGAAGGAGACTAAATGGGCGGTTAACAATGTAAAATAAGATCACTACACATTTTTTTGGCTAAAACGAGAAAAATGTTAAACATCCTTCAGCAGCGCCTTTACCGCCACTAAAATGGCCTTTGCGGAGCCTTCTTGAGGCGTCCAGCCCAGCTTTTTGATCTTCTCAATGGAGAGCTGCATGACCAAGACATCGCCCCTCCAGCCCCGGCCATCGACGCCGCCTGTGTAGCAGTATTGGACATCATTGAGGCCCATCTGCCGGGCTACGATATCTGCGATCTTCGTCACATCCACACAGTCCTCTGAGCCGATGTTGAAGACGTTGATCTGCTCGTCCGAGTGCTTCACACAGTGTATCATTGCTTGCACGCAGTCTTTGACCTCCAGATAGGACTTGCTCTGCTTGCCACAGCCCAGTATCTCCAGCTCTCCGGGATTTTCTCGCAGCTTTCTGATGAAGTCCACCAGCACGCCGTGCGTGCCCCGCTCTCCCACGATATTGGCAAAGCGATAGATCCAGGACTGCATCTCGAAGGTATGGCAGTAGGCGGAGATAAGCGCCTCGCAGGACAGCTTGGAGGCACCGTAAAGGGAGATGGGGAGCAGGGGTCCGTAGTCTTCGGGCGTGGGAACCGTTGTCGCTTCGCCGTAAACGGTGGAAGTGGAGGTGAAAGCGATGCGATTAACTCCAGTTTTGCGCATGGCCTCTAAAAGATTGTAGGTGGCCAGCACATTTTGCTCCAGGTGCACACGGGTGTTTTCTGCGCCCAGCTTCACATCCGGATTGGCGGCCAGGTGAAAGACCATTTCCTTTCCAGCCAGAGCATTTTCCAGAGCACCTGGATGAAGCAGGTCCGCTTCTACGAGATGGAAATTTGGATTATTCCGGTGCGCCGCGAGAAACTCTCTCTTTCCCGAGCTGAAGTTGTCGAAGACTGTGACCTCATTTTCTTGCAGCAGGGTCTCTACTAGATGGCTGCCGATGAAGCCTGCGCCCCCCGTGACGAGGATCGATCTGTCTTTTAGCATTTCTCTTGGCATCAGCTTCATTTTCTTAGAACGCAGGGAAGATATAACTTACCGTTGGACATGAAAGCTGCTCTTCTATCGTAATTCAATTAGCTAACATAACCTTTTTATGGTAAGCTATTATGCTTTAGGGCAGGGATTGAAAATGGCAAGAAATCTTCTAAAAATGGCCCTTGTGCTGATGGCGTTATCCGTCTTAGGCAGCGCCGCCGTGGCGACTGAGGGAGAGAGGCTGAAGCTGGCTACTACTAGCAGCCTGCAGGATACCGGACTATTGGACGTGATCAAAGACAAATTCGATGAGAAGTATAATGTATCATTGGACGTCGTCTCCGGCGGAACCGGCATCGCCATCCAGTATGGCGAGCGGGGCGACGTGGATGTCCTAATCGTCCATGACAAGGAGAGGGAGCTGAAATTCATCAAGGACGCGCAGGGCCTGGAGAGAAGGTGCATTGCCTACAACTACTTCTACCTGGTCGGACCCAAGGACGATCCGGCAGGCGTAAAGGGTATGAATGCCTCTTTGGCTCTGGCCAGAATCATGGAGAAAGGAGAAGCCGATCCGGCTAAGGTGATGTTCGTCTCCCGAGGCGACAACTCCGGCACACATGCCCGCGAGAAGCTGCTCTGGAAGAAGGCCGGCTACAACTACTCTGCAGTCAACTCTTCCGGGCCCTGGTATATCGAGGCCGGACAGGTCATGGGCGCAACCTTAAACATTGCCAATGAAAAACAGGCTTACACTCTCTCCGATATGTCCACCTTTATGGCATACCAGGGAGATCTGACGCTCGTTCCCATCATTGAAGGCGGAAGCGACCTGCTCAATGTTTACGTGGCTATGGCCGTGAACCCCAAGAAGCATCCTGGCGTCAACTGCCAGCGAGCCAATGAGTTCATTAACTATCTGGTCTCCAATGAGGGACAGGATCTGATAGCGAGCTATGGCACAGAAAAATTCGGCACTCAGCTCTTCTCGGCAGCCAGAGGAAACTGCGAGCTGATCGGCTGCTCAGTTGCTGAGTGCGCCGTGCCCACCAACGCTTCCTGTGCTACTGCATAAGTAAGCTTAGATGATCTCAGGGCAAAGGCAAGAGGCAAGACTCAGGTGAAAGATGGAAGAGATCTACAGCGGCCTCTTGCAGGCCCTTGAGCTGATTGCAGCGAGAGACCCCCAGGTGGTCGAGATCACCTTCAGGTCCATTTTTATCTCGCTCTCTTCCGCCTTTTTGGCAGGCATCATCTGCATTCCCCTGGGAGGCATCATCGAGTTTCGCCAATTTTGGGGGAAAAGAGCGCTGATAAATTTAATCCAGACCTTCTACAGCCTGCCCACGGTGACCGTGGGCCTGCTGGTCTTTTTGCTCATCTCCCGCTCCGGGCCCCTGGGCAGCCTCAACCTGCTCTTCAGCCCGGCAGGAATGATATTCGGCCAGGCCATTCTCGTCAGTCCCATTATGATTGGGCTCACTATTACCGCTCTGGCGGGCATCGGTCCCCAGATCAGGGACACCTCTAAATCATTAGGCGCGACGGAGACGCAGATAATAATAACTGTAATAAAAGAGGCCCGCGTGGCGGTCATGGCTGCAGTGCTCCTGGGATTTGGCCGGGCGCTCTCCGAGGTAGGCGTGGCAATGATGATCGGCGGGAACATCCGGGGCTACACGCGCGTTCTCACCACGTCCATAGCTTTGGAGACCTCCATGGGCAATCTGGAGCTATCCATGGCTCTGGGAATAATTCTCATATCCATTTCGTTAGCTGTCAATCTCTTGCTTAATAGATTTCAGGGGAGATGAGAATGGCGTTCTTTGAGATAAGATCCCTGGGAAAAAGCTACGGCAAAGCGGAGATTCTCAAGGGAATCGACCTGACGGTTGAACGGGGCGAGATCCTGGGGCTGATCGGGCCCACCGGATCGGGAAAGACGACATTGCTGCGCCTCGTCAATTTGCTCGATGACCCGTCAACAGGATGCATCCTCTTCGACGGCAGAGAGGTTTCCGGAAGGCCGGAGAGGGAGAAGCTTGCCGCACGGCGCAAAATGGCCATGGTCTTTCAAAAGCCGGTCATGTTCAAGGCCAGCGTGGAGAAGAATGTCTCCTATGGCCTGAGGATGCGGGGAAGAGATGATGCAAAAGTTGTGAGAGAGAGGGTAAAAGAAGCACTCGCGGCGGTAGGGCTGTCCGGCTATGAAAGACGCGATGCCAATACCCTATCTGGGGGGGAGATGCAGAGAATTGCCCTGTCCAGGGCTTTGGTCCTACAGCCGGAGCTTCTCCTCTTAGACGAGCCGACGGCTAACCTTGATCCCAGGAGCGCCGCCTCCATCGATATCCTCTTGCAGAGCCTGGCCGGGGGCAAGACGGCGGTGATCTTGGCCACGCACAACATGCCGCAGTGCCGCAATCTGGCGGACAGGGTCGCAGTGCTGCAGGCCGGCAGGATAACGGCCCAGGGCAAGAACGAGGAGATCTTCAACGACAAAGCAGAGGACCAATCGGGCCCACTTTATTCCGGCATTTGCGTGCCCTGGTGAACGGTGATGCAGAGATGGATGCTTTTATCTTCTCATACCTCATTTAGTGAAGCGGTCAAATGTCGCCTCAATTCTCAGATTCATTTCTCACAAAAAGGCAGATCGAGGTGCTGCAGATGCGTCTTTCCGGCCGGTCCCAGCAGGAGGTAGCTGACAGCCTGGGCACCACTCGCTCCAATATCAGCATTCTGGAGAAGCGAGCTCATCAGAACATCGCCCGGGCGGAGCGGACGCTGCAGCAGTGGATGATGCTGCGCGCTCCCATATCCTTGCAGGCCAAAGCGGGAACGGATGTCTTCGAGCTGCCCAAGATGATCTTTGCCGCCGCGGACGAAAAGGAGATGCGCCTGCCCATCACTTCTCTGGATATCGTGGTGCAGCTGCGGCGCAGGGCCCCCAGACTTTTCAAGAAGAGGGCACTGGAGAGAGACGCCCGGATCTATGTGACAGAAGAGGGAGAAGTGCTGGTGGAAGGGCCGGGGGAGTGACGATTGGCCGGCTCTATAGAAGGATCAATTGGGAAGATCGAAACCATTGCGGCATGGGACAAGGCTCTTTACGAGATCGAGAGGTGGAAGGTCTTTGCTCTGGACCTGCAGACCGACGGGCTGGACACTCCGACCGCAAATATTCGGCAGGCACAAATTGCCCTTCCCGACGGCAGGATTTATCTGGCCGATATGCCCGGTTTGAGTGAAAAGGCCCGGCAGGATCTGGCGCTCTTGGTAGAGGACGGACAGGTGAGAAAGGTGATTCATAATGCCGCCCTCAATCTATCTTTCATTTGCGCCGCTGGCAGGAGAAGGCTGAAATTTAAAAACATTTTCGACATCATGCTCGCCTCCCAAATATGCTGGTCCGGCTACTACGATCTGGCGCCCTCCCCTTCCGCCAGGCATCCCTGGAAGAAGAGAGTTCCCGATCACAGTCTTGAAGCTCTGGCGGAAAGGCATTTGGGCATTCTCCTCTCGCAGAGGGATTATTCCGCCTGGGCGGCAGAGCGTGCCGGCTTGCTTTTGCCTCTTTATGCCGTTTTTCAGGATTTGATGGAAAGAAACGGCCTGCAGAAGATAGCCGATCTGGAGTTTCGCACGCTCTCACCCGTGGTCGAGATGCAGATCTCGGGCATTTTCTTTGACCGGGAAGCAGCGGTGGACTTGAAGGCCGAGAAAGAGATAGGAATGGTGCGGGCGTTTATGGATTTGCAGGACGAAGCCCGGCAGAGCGGCTACCATCCCCTGCCTGAAAAAGAAAAGCCGAGATATTACATCAATCCCGACAACCGGGAAGATGTAATGAGTTATCTGAAGAGCCGGGGATTTCAGGCGGCATCTACCAGGTCAGATGTCCTCCGTGAGATCGCCTCGCAGGGCTGCCGTTTTGCAGGGATGCTTCTGGAGTATCGCAGGCTTTGCCACGACCTGGCCTTTCTGGAAAACTGGCTGGCTCATCTCCACTGCCCGGACAACAGGATTCACTCCACCTACTTTCAGCTCAAATCGGCCACAGGCAGGCTCAGCTCCTGCCGGCCCTGCGCCCAGCAGATACCCAGGAGGGGAGAGGATGCGCCGGCCATGAGAAGGCTTTTTGCCGCGCCGCCTGGAAAGAAGATAGTCAAAGCCGACTTCTCGGCAATTGAGCTACGCATTATGGCCTATTTATCCGGGGACGAGACCATGATCAATGCTTTGCAGGAGGGGCAGGATTTACACAAGCTGACTGCTTCTAAAGTCGGCAATCTTCCTTTGAATGAAGTAACGGATGTAGAGAGGCAGGCTGCCAAGACCATAAACTTCCTGCTCATTTACGGGGGATCTGCAAAGACACTGCAATGGCGGGCTCTCTCCGACTACGGAGCGGTCATGTCTCTGCCGGAAGCAGAGGAGGCGCGGGAGAGATTCTTCCAGACCTATCCGGGAATTAGAGCCTGGCAGGAGAGGCAGATTGCGGAGAACAGCTACACTCATCAGCACTACTTCCACAACTGCGTTCACGGGACCTTTGCTCTGCCTTTGACCTGCACCTTCACGGCTCTTGGCAGGAGAAGAGTCTGGCCCAGGTTTGGACTGGGCATCAAGGCCTCCAAGTTCCAGCTCTTCAATACGCCATGCCAGGGCACGGGAGCAGACCTCATCAAGCTGGTGATGTGCGAGGTTTATGACCGGCTGGCCTCGGAAGATGCCAGGATGGTAGGCTCCATTCATGACGAGATCCTGCTGGAGGTACCCGAGGAGGAGGCAGAGGAGTATGCGAAAATGCTCTGCGATATAATGAGCCGGGTGGGATCCGAGCTATTGTATCCGGTTGTGGTTAAAGCGACGGCGGAGATATCGTCGTCGTGGTGAAGAGTGATTTTTTTTTAGGATTCTTCCAGGATTTTCACTATCCTTTCGCATGTAAATCGAAATTATGATGTCGAAAAATCTCGATTTTCATCCGCCACGTATGAGCCCTTCCTGAGGCTCATGAGCGTTTCAGTCATGGATAGATAACTACTATTGATATCTGTTAACAAGCAGACCTTTAATCAGAAAATTTTATAAGTAACTTAAGTACTTATCTTAGATACTATGGGGCGCAAAAGATTTAAGGATCAAATCCTCTGCAAAATTTTGCAAGTGTGCGGGGAGGGGGGCAAATAAGACACAAATTGTATATTCCTGCAATTTAAATTTTCATACAGTTGTGCCTTATATGGATTTACTCCTCAGGAACGATCTCGTGGAGAGAGTGGAGGGCGAAATACCCAGGTACAAGACTACCTTCAAAGGCGCAAAGGCTCTGCAGCATTTCCATGAGATTGAGAAGCTAATGCCAGATAGGGAGGTGCAAGAAGTGCTGGCATGAAGGCAAGGGCGTGGGATTTATTATTACTATTTTTCGGAACTTATTTTGTTATCATTGAGGAATTTGAGATGCCATTGACAACGACTTTTCAGTCATGGATAGAGTTCAAGGATCGCAACAGAGTTACATACTTCACCGCGTTTCAATGGATCCACTTCTTCTCAGAAATGGATAGCACCACGATGCCTGCGGGTACGTATAATATCGCCAGTGCGTTTCAATGGGGCCACTTCTTCTCAGAAATGGATAGACTAATTATTTTATTCATCGCCTGCCTACTACTGGTGTTTCAATGGGGCCACTTCTTCTCAGAAATGGATAGATGAAACTCACAGCAGTCATAGGTGGCCTTATAGGGTTTCAATGGGGCCACTTCTTCTCAGAAATGGATAGACTCGATGCCCGCCGGGACATACAATATCGCGAGTGCGTTTCAATGGGGCCACTTCTTCTCAGAAATGGATAGAAGAACGTATTGACCCGGAGAAGTGCGCCAATATTTGGGTTTCAATGGGGCCACTCCTTCTCAGAAATGGATAGACTTAAAGGGGGAATATAATATTACGGTTACGAACAAGTTTCAATGGGGCCACTTCTTCTCAGAAATGGATAGGGAAAGAGATCGAATTCAAGCAGGAAAAATGTATCAATGTTTCAATGGGGCCACTTCTTCTCAGAAATGGATAGCTCAAACTTAAACCACTTCATTTATGGGGGCTTGGCGCGTTTCAATGGGGCCACTTCTTCTCAGAAATGGATAGGCGGATGAAAAAGAATTTAGCACGGAATCGACTGATGGGTTTCAATGGGGCCACTTCTTCTCAGAAATGGATAGGCGGCCAAGCGATAGGAAGCCTG
>Ga0315273_10002923_pt1 | contig 20429 bp, 22 predicted proteins | sample YL17G02_0_MG_FD_205753 | JGI IMG/M metagenome (GOLD analysis project Ga0315273, IMG submission 205753) | Sediment microbial communities from Yellowstone Lake, YNP, Wyoming, USA - YL17G02_0 | ecosystem: Environmental > Aquatic > Freshwater > Lake > Sediment | place: USA: Wyoming | collected... | reverse complement strand
CGGTTGGGCCGAGTAGCGGCGGGATTTACTCATTCGCATGACAATGGATTTGCCGCGGATCTTCGCGAGATCGTAGGCTGCACGTCGCGGGTTATAGTCCTCCGGTCTCCAGCCAGCCATCTCCTCGTATGGGGTATTTTGGCAATGAGTTTGTGAACCTGAAAACGATTCAATATCCGGCTAATCTTGGCACTTTGGCGTTTGGTGTTATTAGCCAGATCTCGCAGATGGGGTGAACCCTGCAGGCGACTGCGGATCTCCGCATTGGAAAGGCCCCGGATACAATGCTCCCCCGCCATCATGGCTTTGAAGAGCTGCGCATCATCCCGAGAAAGAGGATTGAACGCGCGCACCCCACGTCCCGATGAGGACTCCTTTCGCGTCGTGACAGCATCGAGTCCTTGAATCGCCCGAGTGGGGTCTTCCACCACAGCAAGCGCATCCAGATATCTCTGGTTTGCCAGGCGGGAGACTTCCTGGAACCGAAAGAGGTATGCCACTCCTTTTCTCATCGGGACCCACTCCATGACTTGCTGCCCGTTGCGGATCACTTTCTTTCTGACTTTGAATGCTTCGGGATTATTGATCACCACTCCCACCCGAAGAACCGAACCAGCCTTGTCGTACATTTTCAGCCAGTTCTCTTTCACACGATGTTTGACCCTTGCTGCCTGGTAGGAGACGTGTGTGAAAATTCCATATTCTGCAACATCGTTTTGGCATAAAATACCGTTTGTGATCGGCAGACGGTCCGAAGTTAACATAACACCCCCTTATCAGAAGCAGGGTTCCCCCTGCCGGGGTATCGGGCTATGCTGCAACTCAGAACATTATGCAGAGCATTTTTCTTCGCTGTTTTTTCTTTCGCTCATGGAGTTTGTATGCTTCATTTGCGTGGGATACATCTTTTCGAGCGATGTGAAGACCCTGGCAGTGCGCCAGGCAGGAAGGGATGGATCGAAGTATATATCCAGATCTCGTGGCTTACCTGAAATCATCACGGCCACTGGCTGGAGGCGCCGAGAAATCTTGCTTGGGCCCGAATAGACCAACTAGAATATATAGCCTCATACCGCCACCCGCCCACAAGCGCCCTCTGCGGGTTATGGGGAAACCGACGCAATCGGAAAATATTGAAATCATCGGCAACCTTTCCAGGCACATTTTGTGCGCGAACCGGAAATATTTTCCTCCATGCGCCAATTAGCGGCTGATTCAAAATCGCCAGAGACTTGGTTTGATCCACAAGTGATATTGGCGACCGTGCGCAACCGTTCGTGAGGATTCCAGGCTTCGCGCGCGGTCCTGCCGACGATAGCCATCGCGCCCTGATAGCGATCGAGAGCATCCAGGCACCGGCCCTGGTAGAAAAAGACATTGCCTATGTTGTTTAAGACGATGATCTCGTCTTCGGCCTCAGCATTCGTCCTGTGAAGCTGCGGGGCACGTTCAAAGTCCTCAAGTGCGGCCGAGTAATCTCCAAGGTTTAAAAGGGCGAGGCCGGCGTTGTTCGTGCTTTCGGCTTCACCTGTTTTGTCACCCAGTCCTCCGCGTATCCCGATGGCTTCATGCGCCGCATCCAACGCCCTCGAGTACTCGCCCAGATCCGAATAAATCAAGCTCAGGGAATTCAGTGCCAGCTCTAGTGATCCCGGTGATATCTCCCGGCGCAATATGGGGATAAGATCCTCGAACTGCTTCCTGGCTTCCGGCAGATTTCCCTCCCCGAATTTTTTCTGGGCCTGACTCAGCGCTGTCCGGATGTCTGCGGCACAGAAAGGACTCGCTCCGAAGGCTGCAATCAAACTAACGATGCAAACTGTCAGACAGCGCAAGCTTATTCTCCTGCTGGAAATATAAACGAAAGTCCCGGAGGAGGCATCCCGTTTTTATTCATTTTCTCATGCTTATCGGTAAAGCACCTGTAATTTTCCAAGAGTTCTATTAGACTCCATAGTGGAGGCGCGTCGTGAAATATCGAACGATGAAGTTCGGGCGGATTCGGAACCCACCACGGGGTGGAATCAAAATACCTGGGTCAGTACTTGGCCGAGTATACCTTTCGTATCCATAGACGGCACGATCCAGACTCTCTTTCCCTTTCGAGCTCTCGGCACCTGTGTTAACGCGAAGCCAAAAACTCAACAGGTACTTTACCGATAAGCATGCATTTTCTTCAATCCCTCTCCTCAGGCCGCACAACAATGAATGCAAGTGTTTCGCTTTTTCTGTTCCGCAAGCCTGCCCCGGTTGTCTCAGTTGATGAAAAGGAACGATTCACAAACAAATAAATGAATCGAGGCTCTATCCAATGGAGGAGAAAACCATGAGCAGCAGGATTTTCAGGGGGAAGGCGGTATTGGTGATGAGTGCGGCATGCACTCTGGGATCGATGAAAGCTTTTGAACGCGGGACAGATGTGACTTTTCGGGGAGAACTCCGGCGTCTCGAACAGGAATCGATCAACAAAGGGAAAATTGTGGTGCGGCTGAACGAGGCCGAGCTCCCGGTTCGGATCAGCACAGAAACTCAGATTGAGAGCCACGGAAACATCATCGGTATGGACGACCTGGGTGTAGGTCATTTCGTACAGGTGGTCGGATTTTTCTCGACGTCGGGCATTGAGGCGAAGCAAGTCCAGGTCCTCGACGACCGCGGAGCGGAATTCCGTATTCGCGGCACCATCGATTCGGTCAGGAAATCCGGCAATACGACAGTAATCGGTCTGTCGGCCGGAAACATCGTGGCGGATGACGGCGTGCGTGTCCGATTCGAAGGCACCCTTCAGCGGGTTGAAGGACGGCGTTTATTCCCGGACACGCGAGGCGGTGGTGCTGCGGTTGTCGTGCTGGACGATTCCACAGTATTGAAAAGCAGCATCAACCTCAACCAGGAGTATGAGGTCAGCGGGAGGCTCAATCTGCAGCTCGAAGTCGTGGCAGATTGGGTGGAATCGGAAGTCGAGCCATTGGACGACCATGGAATCGATCCCAAGCCGATTGACGATAATAAGGGCAAGGATAATCCTCCTCCTGATAAAACCGCAATGGTGCGCAAAGAGATCAACCTCAATTCGGTGGTCACCGGTTCCGGTCTTGTGGGGCATGCCGGTTTGAGCTTTTCCCCCGTCGCTGGAAATTCCCAGCAGGAGTTTGAAGTGGAGACCGAAGATTCGGTAGCGGGGAAAGAGTACCAGATAGAAATTGTTTTCGGTGGCGTCGGTACGATTTCCTTAGGCTCTCTCACCGCGGATTCCAAGGGACGCGGGAAGGCGAAATTCGCAACTAACGCATCGGGTGGAAACGACCCCGGCTCGCCTCTGCCCGCCGGAGTGGATGTTCGCAATATAACGGGAGTCCGCGTGCTTCTGAACGGCACACCGGTTCTGGCCGGCCAATTCTGAGATATGAGATTTACCTTCGGATTCTGCGCGGATGAACACGAAATGGTGTTCATTCGCGCGCGTGTTTGCGCGGGTCCGTCGTCAGACCCTGGAAGGCGGATAGTCGAATCAAACAGCTTTGCCAAAACTACCATTGTAACAATTCGGCAGCAGGTTACCCTTTCCCCAATTTCTCTCCGGTATGGGGCGCTTACGCGGTCCACAACCGCGATGATCGAGTTCTGCCTAATTGGGGAAAACGTAACCTGCTACCGATTTTGAAGGATGGGGTGCCCGATGATCGAGAGATCCCTCCGTCAGCCTTTCGCAGCCCTGTTGGGTGAGCGCGACTCTCTGATGGCCCGGAGGATGTCTTCAGTCGTAGCCTTGGTCTTCACTCCGGGAATGTCGAATGGCGAATCGGAGACCGCGCGGCGGACAACATCGAACATTTCGCCCCTGCGGCGCTTGATGCTTACTCGCTCGCGGGACGCCCGGTCGAGCACTTCAGAAAGTTTCTGCCGCGCCTCCGAATAGGTATAGACTTTCACCGTTTGACCTCCATGACTTTTATTCCGATCGCTGCCGCCACCCGTGCCAGACGCCGGTCGAGGGTCAACAACGGTGACCTGAGGCTCGCCGCGCACTGAAGATAATACGCATCGTAGGCATAAATCCCATGCTTGGCGGCGAGTTCCAGAGAAGCCTCCATATCCACGTTTCGGAGTTCCACGGTGATGGCGGAGCAGGTCTGCCATGCGGATTGGGCCTCCCGAAGTGAAAGTTTGCCGCGGCGAATCAGCGCGGAGAGCGCATTGCCGATCTCGAACGGCAATGCTTCCGGGGACGTCAAAGTCCGCCCTCGAGTGACCTCAATGATCCCCTGCTTCTCCGGTTCCTCGAGGGCTACCGCCAAATATACGTTTGCGTCCGCAACTAATCGCATACGTACAATTGTACGTTCCGCCTGAGAGCTGTCAAGGAAGAATCGCCAGGCAGGTGTGGTGTTTTCGACCTGCCCAGACGGTGTCCATGCTAACAAATCCATCTGAGCGAAAATCGATCATGTCAGGGCGAGCTGGTTCCTACCATTGGAGGCCATGGATTGGATGGAAGCCGACCTGCCGCACCCGATAGGGAAGTAGCCTCAAAACGTTGGTTAATGCCTTGCCATGCTGGCCTTCAAATGCGGATTAGCCCGGGTGATGACACGAAGTATGTGATCGAGGCACTCCCGGCGGATGGATCCAATCTGGCGCTCGACAAAGGGTGTCTGCCAGGGAGATCGAGCTGCGGTAAGCACTTGCTTGATCCCCATGTCCTTCAATTGCCGTCGAATATCCTTGCCATAGATACGATCTCGATCCCGGAGTATTTATTGCGGCACGGCGTCATAAGGAAAGGCCTGAAGAAACTGCTGCGAGGTCCATTCTGCGGTTGGATGAGACGTGACGTTGAAGTGAACGACGCGGCGAGGGCCTTGGCAAGAGTTGTCGGTTCAGCCACTTGCAGTTCGGCCGAGTTTCTTTACCCTACGCGGAGGCGTAATTGCGGAAATGACCGACCACCGGCCCGCTGCGCGGCGATCCCGCGCGGTCCGGGTACCCCGGGAAGGAGTGGCAGATGTCCAGGTCCGCCAGGTGCAGACCGGCCTCTTCAGCAGTCGTGAGGTTGATCAGGTTCCCCGTTCGCAGATAGTTGATGAGCGCGGCGTGCGGGAAGTCGTAATAGTTGCTGTCCCACCAGCTTTCGGATGCATTCTCGCGCACATAATTGCGGTGATGCAGACCGCTGCCGAAGTTCAGCCAGCCATATTCATCTACCTTCCAGCCGGGCCTCGGCCGGTTGGAGACCAGGCGGTTCAGGCAGGCGTCAACCTGGGCCTGATACCGGGATGCCAGGTCGCGATACTTCGGGTCGTACAGCTCCGGGTTGGCGGAGAAAAGATCTCCCAGTGCGCGCGTGTCCTGGCAGTATCTGTCGGGCGAACAGGCCGCGACGAGCGGATGCGTCGTCCCGGCGGCCAGGGACGCCGGGGGTGTGGCTCCCGGCTGCGTAAAATGAAAGAACAGGAAGTGCGTCTTCGCCCCTGCAGTGTACAGGTCGACCCGATCGGTGCCGGCAGGCTTCAGTTCCAGCCCAACTGTCCCGTCCGGCGCAACTTCGAGTCCCATCGGGTATACCTGCCAAAACCACCGGGTTCCTGCCGTTAAGGATGCCGCTGCGGTGTTGACCCGGACCCAGCCTTCCGATCGGGTGCCATCGTAGATCCTGCCATCCCCGGTGGTAATGTGCATGGTGTCGAGCGCCGCCTGCACCAGGCGTAGTGGTTTGGGGCCGGCTTTCGCCTCAAAAGCCTGCCCATCCCTCGACAACACCACGCGTGCCGTGTCGGCCCGCTTCAAGGGCAACTCCACAACCAGCCTTTCGATTCCCACAAATCGAGCCATGCTGTCCATCTGCCGGTTGACGACGCTGAAGGTCATCTGAACCAAGGGGGACCCATTATAGAAATAGAGGCGCGCCGTGAAATCGAGTGACTTTTCCTGGAGGGTTGAGAAAGTGCCCTTCAGCGCAATGACAACGCGCCCGGGCCCCCTCTCCTCAACCTTGACGGACCGGACCGAAGCGCTTTGCGTGAACGGGTCGCCGATCCGCACCAGTTCGGACCTGTACTCTTCCTTGCTCCCGGCCCGAGGTACCACCCGGGATTCACCGTTGCGGGCCAGGAGAACGATCGTGGCCGGTCGCGCGAGTGCACCATCGCTCTCGACGAAACTCTTGGATGGGTCGGAGCGCAGGTAGACCTGGCGGAATGGTCCGAGGTGATCGGTCGGGATCACGAATTTCGCCGGACCAGTGACCACGGTCAGGGCACCGCTTTCCTCCCGGACATCGAGATCACTCTGCGGCACATGCGCCGGGGCGGTGGTCAACCGGTATTGCCGGGTGCTATTAGCGTCCATATCGGCCACGAAGTGGACCGTAACCCACTTGAGGGAGCCATCGCCGAGCCATCGGCTGCGGGATTCGATGCTGGCGGGGACGACCTTGCCGTTCGCGTCGATCAAATGTAGTTCTCGGACTTCCTGAACCGCTCCTTTCGGAAACGGGACGCCGGAATTGACCGGATTGCCGATCCGTGCCACGCCATTCATTTCCCGAACGGTGAGCAGCGCTTCAGAAGCGGAAGCCGGGGCTTACATGAGCACGGTTGCTAGAAATACGAGAACGGCTGTTTTCACCCGATTGATCCCCCAGAGAGTTCTCAGTGCAATGGTAGCTGATCTTGCGCAGCCCCCTCTGCCGGAGCAAGGTTTTTCCCGACTAGAATCAAAAAACAGGCCTGTTTTTTGGCTTTAAGCTAGTTTTTTGAACTCCAAATTGGCCTAAGTGACTTGCGACTAGAGAGTTGGCGTCGTCAGTCCCTGGGGCCTAGAAGCTCCCTCCGCACGGCACTTCATTTCCCGCTATTTTAGGTAAGCACCGGTAGCAGAGCCTCGTCGCAATACTGGTCCGGGAGGTCTCCGGTGTCTTGATTGAGATGCTTCCAGTGGTGCGGTTTGATGGTGGCAAGCAGCTCTTTTCTCGTCTTGATGGTCAGAGGCCGCCCAACGTGGATCCGGCCGATCGCGCCCATTAACTTTTCGGGCAGCGCACCCGAGAACATGAGGAGGGGCCAGGTGAAGTTTGGCCCGTTCGTTTTCCGGAGCTTGCAGAGCCAGAGCAGGAATGAACCGAATCGCCAGGCCGCGGGCGCCCACCAGCTGACCTGTCCCGGTCTGAGGTTCATCTTCCAGCACTTCATCATCAGCTGCCACTGGAGCTGGGACAGCTGCATGGTTTCCCTGACGCCGTCCTTATTGGCCATCCGGGTATCGTGCAGGGGTGTGAATATTGAAGGGATAAAGAACGCGAACAGCCCTCGCCGTTCCACTTCGTAGATCAGATCGAGCGTTTCCTTGACATCCTCGTCCGTCTCTCCGGGATTGCCGATCATCAGCGTGACAGCGGGGAACCAGTTGTTGCGATTCAGGACCTCGAGGCCGCGAACGAAGACACTGGGCCATACTTCGATCGGGAACGGCACTCCTTTGCCAGGCATGATACTTTTCGCCATGCGCACGGAACCGGTTTCGAGGCCGATTAGCGGAACCATGGCTTTGCGCTTCGGGTGAGTGCTCAAAAGGGGGAGGTGGATCGGGCTCTTGTCGAGCAGCACCTCCGAGAGCTTCTCGATCAGCACCGGGTCGACCACCGACGGCGCAATCGTGCAGTGGCTCAGGATGTGCTGCTCGACGCCTGGGGTGTTGACCACCTCACTGAACAGGTCGAGCAGCACCTCGCGATTCGGAAAGTAAAAGGGGGTGTCGGTCTGAATCTGCCCCCAGATGAAAATGTCCTCGCTGGCGAGCGACACTTGCTTGTTCCCTTGGCTGACGTTCGCGCGCACCGCATCCAGGATCCGGTCCTTCGGCACGTCGAGCTGAGGATTCAGGTCCGGCATGCAGAACTGACAGCGCCGCCCGCAACCCGTGGTCATTTCGACCACGCCGAACGTGGTGCGGTTTTTCGGGATCAGGATCGCGTCCCGGTCCTTTGGATGGCCGACGTCGAGTTTTTTCGGCAGTTCCTCTCCCCGGATAGCCTTTTCGAAAAGGTCGAGAGTATCAGTGGATTCGCTTCGCCCTTCAACGACACAATCCACTCCCAGCTCGTCGTAGCTGTCGGTCTGGATGATCTGCCAGCCCCCCGAGCCCCCGACCAGGACTCGGAATCCGCCCCTGTGAGGATGTCTCTTGAGGTCCGTGAAGAGTTGACGTGCATAGTGGGAGTTGATCGGCTGCTTCGACGATCCAAAAATGGAAGTGTACACTCCCGCGGCGAAGGTCACCCCCAGCGGATTGTGGGTTGAGACTGCTACTACCCGCGTCTTCGGCCCGATGAACCGGCCGAGGTCCCCGGGGTAGGCGGACACGATATCGTCCTGGGAAAAGCGCCTCAGCAGCGACTGTTCGAGCACCCGGATCCCCGCCGGCATGCTGCGGGCGGATCCGTCCTCGTTGTATTGGACATCCCGCCATCGAGGGTATTTCCGGTTCAGGATCCCTTCGAGCCAGATCGGGAGTGATGCCATGCCCATCTGGATGAAGTAGCCAGCGTGGTCGATGATCTCCGTGAGAGGTGCGGTCAGCACGATCAGCTTGCCGCCGTCGGGCGGGGTTTCCGCCGCGGCGCTGCCAGCCTCGCCATGCATATGTCCGGCCACGTTATTCTTGCTTTCGTCAGGGCCCATCAAGCCTCCTGGAACACAGGATGGACACCTCGCCATCCATAGCGCAAAGGGAGAGTTTCCATGCCAGCGGCATCCTTGTCAAGGGCGCTCTGAAGATGCCGGAAAGGTGGACCCGGGGCAACGAAAGCGCAGGTGTCCCTGGCGAATTGCTAATTCGAGGCACAACCCCAGGCGACTCCGGGTTTTGTTACGATAAGGAGATGCGCGATCTCGTCATCCTCTTCGTCCATATCATCGCTACTCTTGCCCGACTCCTGGATCCGGGCGGCATCCGTTCCGTAGTCGCCGAATCCGTTCTCGTCAAGCAGCAACTCCTGATCCTCAATCGTTCCCGGCAGCGATCACCCAATCTGCGCACTTCAGATCGCCTTGTTGCCGGTTTGTGCGCTCTCCTCATTCGCCCCGCCCGCCTGATCCGTTCAGCCATCGCACCGAAACCTTCGACTCTATTGAGCCTCCACCAGGCCATGAAGAATCGTAAATACCGCCTGTTGTTCTCCCCGAAACGCCGCGGCAAACCCGGCCCAAAAGGACCGGACAAAGATCTGATTGAAGCGGTGGTCCGGATGAAGCAGCGCAATCCCGCTTGGGGCTGTCCCCGAATCGCCCGGCAGATCGCTTTGGCTTTCGGAATTGAGATCAACACGGACGCATTGGGTGTTGGTCGTCATGGACCAATTCGCCCGCAGAATCATTGTCGAGGGTTGTATCAGACACCTATCGCAGCATGACTCTGCAGCACGGACTTTGGAGCATGACAGCGCGTTAATCAACGACAAGGTTGACAAGCGGAATCCCCATCGTGCGCGGATGACCAACCCCGTATTGATTCACCGAGCTTCCCTGTGGTCCTGCGACTTGGCCGTGGGACGTTGAAAATGCTGAAGAATGCGAATTCGCCACGGACACGTTCTTGAACCGCCGAGCGAGCCGGGCAAGCTCCTCGGCGGCACCCTTCTCGGCGTTGTCGCGATCAGGGTCATCCCACACTCGGGGCACCCGAACGAAACGGAACCCTGCGACGGAAACCCCCTTGAGGGAGAGCATGCCTCCGGCATCGCACCGGGCTTCGACTTCGACTTCCTCCAAACCTCCCAGAACGGCAATGAGCCGCCCCTGGCGCTCCTTACGTTCAGTGAGCAGCGTATCGAGTTTCTGACCCACGGAGTCGGTCCAGGAAGCGAAGATCTGCGGGTCCGGTATGGTAGTCGTCGACCCGTAGGGAAGGCTGGCCTGGAGTTCAAGATCAACGCGGGTGAACCGAGGCGCAGTATTGGAGGGTCGTTTTTTCCGGCCCAGCAGTTTCATGAGCAGGTCTTCCTCGCACGTGTATGAACGAGCGGCGTCGAAGGGACTCCAGTCAAAGACGATCTTCGCCGCTACATGGAAGGGTTCAGTATTCGGTGGTGAGGATCGTAATATGTACACCTTCCAGCGCCGCCTCGTGCGGGAGAGTTCGATCGTCTCGATTGGATTGCCGATGTGCTGCAGGAACAGGCCCACATCCCGAAGAGCATCCTGCAATTGATCGCGAAACTCTTCGTAGCGCATGTCGTCCTCCTCTGACAACCATGGAGCGGGCATTACAGCTCACTCTCTCGGGCATTTTAATACTTCTGAAATAGTGAAATAGCGGGCGCTACCCCATTTGCCAATAGCAGCCGCGACCTGACTCATCGGCGAAATAGGGTATGCATTGCTCTAGCGCAAGATAAAACGGGCAAAAAAGGAGAGTAATTATCCCACACACTCCTGGTTTCGTCGTGCAATTCTCCGCAGGGGCCTTCGGCAGAAAAATTCCAGTTTGGCAAGCAGCACTCCGTCGGACATAGGTTTCGGCTTGAGCCCCGGTTGAAGGTCACGGAAAGCGCCGGAGGGCGCCATTCCTGGCAGCGTGGTTGAGATTGGCTGAACTGCTCCGCCTGGCGGGAAAACGCGTCATCTTCACACCAGGATAAGCATAGATCAGGTTCTCGTCCACGGCGGACTCGATTATAGGCCTTTTTTTTCGATAAATCCTATATGCACGGCGAATGTCCTCCATGGCCTGCCTTGCGGTCTCCAACAAATCCTCGTTCCTCTGTTTCCTCATAGTCGCGATCCTCGCCCGGTCCTTCTTCATGGATTCGACGCAGGACCGCTTATCAGATCACAAACGTGTTGACGATTCCAGCGTAGGTTACCAGGCGGAAAGAAATCCGGGCTGCCGATATTCAACTGTCGTGTGGTTGAATATGCATGATACAAATGGCATCCCGGTTCGATATGGGTGCGACGCCAACTTGGGCACAGCTTTCCGTGGAATCGGAATTAAGTTTGCAGCCCTTTTCGCGAGTGTGCGTGGTAGACACGCCGGGCGCGAGACAAAACGGGGCCAAAGCCCGCCCGCACGTGTTCTTTCAATCCGGCGAGTTATAGCGCATTCAATGAGTTTCCCGACGGAAACCGGCCAGGTCGCGCCCGACATGTTCCGATCTGCCTCGGAGACGAACAAACTGATGCGCACCCGGACTTCCAGCTTGCGAACACCGGTTACGATACTCTGGATAGGGTAAAGGAGGAAAACATGAACCGACCGTTCCCAGGAACATGCATCTCCTGCAACAAGGAATTTGCCAGGAACGCCATTACCAAGCACATTGCCGTCTGCGAACAACCAAAGTCCGGCGACGAGACTCGATTCCACATTGTGGTTCAAGGATCGTACTTGTCGCAATATTGGCTGCATGTTGCCGCGCATCCCAAGGCGCGGCTCAGCGATTTGGATGCGTTTCTGCGGAACATCTGGCTCGAGTGCTGCGGCCACCTGAGCAGCTTCGACCTCGGCGGCCGGGAATATCTGTCGGCCCGGCTCGAAGATTCCGATGCCGACAGCATGACGGCCGCCCTCGGCGGGGTTCTGATCCCGGGACTGAAATTCAGGCATACCTACGACTTCGGCACCTCGACTGAACTCAGCCTCCGCGTGGTTGGAGAGATCCGGGTCGCCCCCGCCAAAGAGAAGATCCGCCTGTTAGCCCGAAATATTGCGCCCGTATCCGAGTGCGCTGAATGCGGAAAACCGGCGACCCAGATCTGCTCGCTATGCTTGTGGGACGGCGATGCCTGGTTTTGCGATCCGTGCGCGCTCGAGCACAAATGCGGCGAAGAAATGCTCTTGCCGGCCGTCAATTCGCCGCGCGTCGGCCAGTGCGCCTATACAGGATAAGCGTGCTTGAACCGGGCGCCAAAAGCGACCGCCGGCGGATCCTTGCGGGCATCGCGCATCTCATGCCACGTATTTTCACGAGAAAAAACTCCTGAAACCCGCGCCCAAAGCCAATTTCACGAAATTATTCGCCGTTTTTTACCCACTCGGCAAGGAGAAGACCCTTTAATGATTTGTGATGAACGGAACAAGTCTGCCAATCAATCTCTTCCGTTAGCAGCTTCTCCACCGATGAAAAGCATTGACAATGTGTAGCCATGCGGCTACATTATATTCATGCATGAAATCCGCAAAACCGACACATACGCCCAATGGCTTGATGGCCTGCGCGACATTCATGCACGCGCGCACCGTAATTATTTTGCTTGCCGGTGGAGACAAGCGCACACAGACCACCGACATCAAGACGGCGTTGCGCCTCGCACGCAACCTGTAGGAGGGAAACATGAGCAAAACCAAAACATCTCGCTACGATGTTACCGAGCATCTCCGTACCCCGGAGGAAATGGCCGCTTATCTTGAGGCATGTTTCGAGGAGGCCAACGGCGATGCTGCGTTCATTGCTAAGGCGCTGGGCGATATCGCGCGTGCTAAGGGCATGGCGCAGGTCGCGCGTGATGCCGGCCTGTCACGTGAAAGTCTTTACAAAGCGCTCTCCGGCGAACGTAGTCCTGGTTTCGACACCATCCTCAAGGTCATGGATGCACTTGGTTTGAAGTTGCATGCCGAAGCCGTAAGGTGAAGAAACTCGGCCGACCCGCTGCAGCGCCACACGTGGTCGATTGAAGCCGGGAAACGGTAGGATTCTCGGCCGACAGGCGCCGCCGTTGATCATCGTTGAGCAGGATGCGTTTTTTGCCGAGCTGCTCTCGGAGCACGCGATTCTCGGCTCGAAGGCACTCGATGACGTCCTGCTCTCCATGATTGATCCAGCCGGCCAGGATCAGAAGCAACAGCTGCCAGGGTTGCAGAAAAGGTTTCAAATTTCTCCGCATGCTGTGTGAAAAGACGCAGCATCCGGGATCGGCAGGTCCCAGTCAAGCGTCCGAAAAGCGACTCGCGGGGGCCTTGGCAAGAGTTGTCGGTTCAGCCATTTGCGGACCGGCTGAGTTTCTTTACCCTACGGGAGTCATTAACGCTGAACGAGCCGGCGCGTCTGCCGGCCAGGGGAAAAATCACCCAGCGCGCCACGGAACGCCGGCTCAGTTTCAGGCCTGCCGGATCGGCAGTTCCCAACCCTTGCGGTATTCCTTGCTGACGATAGCCGCCGCGTTGCGCACGTTCGTAACGACGCCCTTGATATTGTCCCACCTCAGCTTCTTGCCGGATTTCACGATCAGGTTGCCGAAGTTGACCATCTCGGTGAACGGGCCGGCGTAATCAAAGTTCGAACAGGAGGGTTCTCCGCCTTTGCACGCATCGATCCAGTTCTGGGCGTGATTCTGATTCGGGATCCTTGGAATGGTCGGATCCGGCTTCTTGTACTCCTTCATCTTTTCGTCGGGCACGAGGCGGGGGTTGCCGCCGTATTCGCCCTGGGTGACGATGCCCTTTTCTCCGACCAGAAACGAGCCGTTGGCATCCCTGTCGCCCAGCACGCAGCCCTCCGGGATGCCGGCTGGCCGCTTCGGACGGTTGTAGATTTCGGTCTTGGTCGCCGGATCGGGCCAGTGGCCGTCGTACCAGTAGACGACCACGGGACCCATCTCCCCGCGTGCCGGGAATGAGTACTTGATCGTGGAGCTTATCGGGAAAGTCTGATTGTTGCGCCCTTTCTGCATGACCACTTCGACCGTGAAATACTTGGCCTCTTTGAGCTTCAGGCACATGTACACCGGGTCCATGATGTGGCACGCCATGTCGCCCAGCGACCCGCCGCCAAAATCCTGCCAGGCTCGCCAATCGTGGGGAGCGTAGGCCTTGCTGAAAGGACGCCACGGCGCCGGGCCAAGCCACCTATCCCAATCAATGTTGTCGGGTGGAACCTCGGGCGGAAACGGTTGGCCCATGCCCTGATTCTTCCACACCGGCCGGTGGGTCCACACATGCGCCTCGCGCACCTGCCCGATAGCGCCGCCCCACAACATTTCGCACAATTCGCGCACGCCGTTGCCCGAGTGACCCTGGTTGCCCATTTGGGTCGCAACCTTCATTTCACGCGCGGTGATGGTGAGCAAACGGGCTTCGGCAACAGTGTGAGTCAACGGCTTCTGGACGTAGACGTGCTTGCCCATCTTCATGGCCATGTAAGCCGCGGGCGCGTGCAGGTGATCGGGGCAGGAAATGGTCAGCGCATCGATCTCCGGCATCTTTTCGAGCATGACGCGAAAGTCGCGGAACTTCGGCACGTTCGGGAAGCGTTTGAAGGTCGCGGCGGCCCGGTCCCAGTCAACATCGCACATCGCCACGATATTCTCTTTCGAACAGGCCGTGATGTCGCTGGCACCCTTTCCGCCCGCGCCAATCGCGGCCACATTCAGCTTATCGCTCGGCGCCAGTTTTCGCTGAACGACCCTGATAGTGCTCGGGGCTGCGGCCGCTCCGGTAACCGTCATCACAGCGCCCGTCGTCGCGGCCGCCGCAGCCGCCATGAACGCCCGCCGATCCATCGATATCTTTTTCATAGTAAGTCCTCTCCCATGTATCGCATCATGCACGCAAGAACCTGTCTAATAAGAATCCTCCCGTGTGACCTCATCCTGCCTCACACACGCGAAAAAACTTTATACTATCTCTCCCCGGGGGTGCCGTGCCATCACAAAATAGACGATGCAATCTCCGTGCGCACGCTGGTGAGTGGCAACATCATTTTGGCCAGGGACACCGGACCGGAACGCGAGGCGGCGGAGATCATGGGCAAGGGCCTCATGAAACGCAGCGCGGTGACCGCCGGCGTTTATCGGAGTCGATATAGATGCCCCGGGTGTTGCACTACTTGTCCCCGGCCTTGATCCACGCTTCGTCAAAACGCGCATGCTTGATGACTTCGCCTTCGAAGTGGGCTTTATCCTGGAACGTGTAGGTGCAGTGAATAGAGCCGTCGGCGGTCTGAATGACCGTGGGATAGGACGCCGTGTTGCCTTTCGGATCCGCAAAGTTCTCCAGGTGCCGTTTCCACTTCCAGGTCTGCCCCTCGTCGTCGGACATGTATGCGGTTTGGATGTGGCGTCCCCCTTCCGTGTCGTTGCAGACGAGCACCCAGTTACCGTCTTTGAGGCCGACGGCCGCCACGCTGGAGCCCGGATTCGGGATGTCCAGAGGCACTTCCGTCCAATTCATGCCGCCGTCGCTGGACTCGGCGCGGCGGATCTGCCGGACGCGCCCGCCCGAACGCATGAAGGCTACGATATTGCCGTTCTTCTTGCGGACGAACGCCGGCTGGATGTTGCCGAAGGACGACAGGATCATGGGCTTGCTGAACTCCCAGGTCTGGCCGCCGTCTTCCGTGAAGGCCGCGAGCGAACAGCTGAACACGTCGGAGTACAGGCCGAGCATCATGCGCTTTTCGTTGAGCATGAGCGGCGGCTGGCGGGGCATCCAACCCAGGCGCTGGAAGAGCTTCTGGCTCGCCATCTTCTTCCTTTCCTCGAGAGCAGCCGCGCGTTGGGGATTCGTCTCGGCGCCCGGCGTGCCCTGCAGGCTCGCGAGCATCTTGTCCAAGGCGCCCGTGTAGGTCGATTCCAACTCCCGTGGCTGGCAGAAGATGGCATCCTGCCACTTCCAATTGGGCGCGCCGTCCCCTTCGTAGTCCACGGATGTGCGGTACTTGAGGAAGTAGCCGCGCACCTCGTTGTCCATGGACGAAATCCAGAAAAGCCACAGGGTCTTGCCCGGGTCGATGAACAGGACCGGGTTCTGATCCGGCAGGTTCTTGTTGTCGGCCATGAGGAACGGCGCCGACCAAGTCGTGGCGCCTTTCTTCTTTCGCGCCCCGCTGATAACCAGCGTGTCGTCGTTCCGTTCGCCCTTGCCGTGGAACCATGCCGCCAGAAGATCGCCTTGCGGCGTCTCGACGATAGTGGAGGAGTGGTTGTGGAATTTCTCCGCCGGAAAGATCAGCTCCGCCTCGTACAGTGGCTGAGCCGCGGCCCCGCACAGCGCCACAACGAGCATTATTGCCGAAAGCATCCTGTTCTCCTTTCTCCTAATTCCGATTTGCAGGCAACCGAAGCTGAAACAGTTATGCCATTCCCGAGGAAATGCCGAATCCTGCCCGATAGCTCTTCCGAATAAGCGGATCGGTCTTGAAGGTGCGAGCGGCGTATTTGGCGTCCACATTGAACAAGGCGACGATATTTTCGCTTACCATGTCCCCCAAAACACCCCCGCCCTGCCCGCCGACGCCGATGCCGGCAATATTGAGCTTCTCGCTCGCTGCCTTATATTTCGGACCTCCCAAGGCGCACCGAGGCACGATGTAGGAACCGAAGGCTGCCACGGCAGCCTTACCTAAGGAAGCGACGACGATGAATCATGGCAAAGAATTCCTCCATGGGGAGAGAGTCATGGCGGGCAGTCGTTCTCAAGTCGCGCCCATGGTAACATAGGATCGGGAATACATGTCAACCAAGCTATGAGGATGTCCTCTTTGGCGATGGCGACCATCAGCGCTATCTTCAGCTCTTGTTGGAGTATTCCGGGAAACACGGGTTGGAAACGCTGGCATACTGCCTGATGACCAATCGCGTCCACCTCGTGTGTGTACCGGCGCGAACGGATTCCCTTGCGTCGGTGCTCTAACCTTTGGATCTGCGCTATGCCCAGCAGCCGGGGTGGTAAAGATCTCCTCTTTGAAATCGTTCCTCGCCAGGACCTTCAGCTCGTCCGCGATCTGGATGATCGTGACCACGCCGGAGACAGAGGCGGCGATCAGATTATCGCCCGCGACAATGGGTGAAGCGGTGTATTGCCCCGGTGCTCCGATTCGTTCCCGGAAGATTTCCCTGCCGGTCGAGGCCTCCAGGCAGGTCTGGTCGTTGGATGAAGGCAAAGCCCGGCGTCATTTCTTCGCGCTGGATTTGATTGTCGTGATTCCGGTCGAACTCCTCTACAGTCATCTTCCAGGTTGCAGCCGCATCGAGCGAATCATCTCCGCGCCCGCCCAGGGCCGCGGCGCCGGCAAACACCAGCCCGTCGCCGGTCACGGGGATGCCAACCGTTTCGTCCGGAAAACCACCGGCCCACCATATCTCCTCCCCATTGGACGGATTGTAGGCGGTCAGCCGTTTAGAACCCAACACGACCAGTTCTTCAACCTCGCCATGAAGGAAGATCATGGGCGTTGACCAGCCGGCTTTGAACAGCGATCTCGGCTGTTCCCAGACCGTCTCACCGGTGTCTTTGTGGACCGCCAGCAAACGGGAGGAGCCGTTGTCGCCATCCAAGACCAGGATCACCGAGTCCTTGTACAATATGGGCGACATCGCCATGCCATATTTGCTTGGCGGCGTCTCGATTCTGCGCCGCCAGACCTCGTTTCCCGCATGGTCGCGCCACTCCCTGTCCATTGGGGCCGCGAAATTGATTCCACTGGGCCTTTTCCTGCTCGCCACTTGCTGCCAAGTTGAACATCAGGATAACAGTCGCACCGATACTTGCGAGTGCCGCTAAGCCGCGTCTACATCTGAATAGCATGAACTCTCCCGTACGGATCCTGCTTCTGATATGGGGTAAGATGCTGACTTTGTCAGTCTTCCGCAACTGCGGGAGCCCAGGACCAAACACAAACGGGATATTATGCCGAAACGATGGCGCCGGAGACGAAATTTTCACAAGCAGAAGAGCCATCACATCGTCGGATCCAGCAGGCACTTCATCCAATACTGCTTGCATCGCAGGCTTGGTATTATTTAATATTGGTCATGCACATCAAGTCATTCGCTTGCCGATTTTCACGGTCGTTCCCGGTCATTCTTCTTGCTGCTACCGCTATCTGGGGCGCTTCCTCGCAACTTCGCACCTCCGAAGTCGCAGAGAGCAAGAGCGCGTTGGAAGCCGATCCGCAAGGCTGGGCGGACGTTCTGCCGCCGGCCGATCTCAAAGGTTGGTATCGCGTGCCGGTGCCGCCCACCGGCAACTTGGGCCGCGAGCAGTGGCACATCGATGCCGACCTAAAGGTGCTCATCTGCGACGGTGACGGCGGGCACGACATGCTGCTCACGGAAAAGGAATACGGGGACGCGATTTTCCACTTTGAGTGCCGCTACACGAAGGTCGAGGGCAAGACCGGCTACAACAGCGGCGCCTACGTTCGCAATTCCAGGGACGGTGCGATCTGGCACCAGGCCCAGTTCGGCGCTGCGAAGGATGGTTTTCTGTTTGGCCAGACCCCCGCGCCGGACGGCAAGAGGAAGTTCTTCAATCTCGCGAAGGAGGTCACCGACAACCGCGTGAAACCCGCCGGGGAATGGAACACGGTTGAAATCACCGCGCGCGGCAGGACGCTCACGCTTTGGGTGAACGGCGCGGTGACCTGCCAATTCAACGAATGCGCGGCGGAGAAAGGACATCTGGGCCTGGAAGGCGAAGGCTACCGCATCGAGTTCCGCAATGTGAAGGTAAAGGAGTTGAAGTAGCGATCCGGGGACGCAATACTTATCTACGGCCGAGAGGGCGATCCGGATTGCGCGCAGCAACCCATCGACACCACAATGATCGACAAACAGCACGCGCGCGGCCCGCACGACTTCTTCGGGTGGCCCATCCGTGGCGGCCGGAGCCACGCCGTCCAAATCATAGAAGATCGTCCGTGTCTGGGGGGCCTTGTCGACGATCACCACCGACCGGATGGGCTGCGCATCGGCGCGGCGCCGCAGGTATTGCACGTTGATGTGTTCCTGCTCGAGGCGATCAGTCACGAACCGCGAGGCCTCATCCGCAGCTCCTTGTCATGTCCGCCGTGATACCACAGGTCAAGCCGAAGATCCCGCAGACCAATGCAGACGGTCGACGCCGTCATCGGCATCGTTTGGCATCTGAAGACTCGCGGCAGTGCTTCCGGGGGAAGGGACATTATCGAGCTCGAACCGAATCTCGGCGGGCTGGCCGTGTATCCTGCCCTCGGGACGGTGGCGGCTTCGTTTTTCGGCAGCGAATTCAGAAACACGTGTAACTATCATGCCTTCTGTCAGCGAAGCTCCCAGCCTTCGCGGTATTCGGTGCGGACGCAGCGGTCGGCGTCGGGAGTTTTAGTGCCGCGAAAACTGAATCCAGCGTGTGAGCGCCGCGATCTCCCATCATGCCGCAGCCGAAGTCCCACCAGCAGCGCCACGCGGCCGGATGATACGCGCGATGATAAGGCCGCATGGCTGCGGGGCCGATCCACAAGTCCCAGTTCATATCGGCAGGTGCGGGAGGCGTTTCCTTCGATTAGCTTCGACCGACCATGCCGAAAGCCGGGGCGTCTCACAGAACAATTCCCGCGCATGATTGATTTTATGAACCGCTATCGAATCCACTGCAATCTGTGCTAAAAGAAAGGGCACAAGGAAAGGGAGTGTGAAATTATGATGAAGCGATTAGTACAGACGGCGATTTTGCTGTCATGTTTCTGCCTGGTGTTATCCGCCTTTGCCCAGGGACAGACTCCCGCGGGAAGCGGTCATCCCGATACCTCGGGCTGGAAGAGTCTCTTCCAGCCTGATCTCTCCAGCGCGGTAATGGAACCGGGGGCGTGGGTGATGGAAAACGGGGAGCTGAGCGCGAAGAGCCATGCAGTCCTCTGGACCAAGGAATCCTATGGCGATTTCGTGCTCGACCTCGAGTTCAAAGTTTCGCAGGGTGCCAATAGCGGGGTTTTCCTGAGGACGGGCGACATTAAAAGGGACACCTCCGCGTTTGAAATCCAGGTTCACGAATCGACGGACGGGTCGAAGTACGGAATGGTGGGAGCCCTCTATGATGCCAAGCCTCCCAGCAAGAACATGGCAAAGCCCGTTGGTGAATGGAACCGCTTCACGATTACATGCAAGGGCAGCATGCTTTCCCTCATATTCAACGGGGAAGAAGTAATCAATGTAGATCTGAACGACTGGAAAGAGCCACGTATGAACCCGGACGGAACCCGGAACAAGTTCGCCGTGGCTCTGAAGGATTATGCCCCCGCCGGTCCGATCGGATTCCAGGGAATCCACGGCAAGGAAGCCGCGCCGGTCTGGTACCGCAATATCAATATTAAGGTGCTTCAGCAGTAATTCACCGGCGCTGGCCGTGACTGGCTGCTTCCCGAGATCGCCTGGTCCCGATCTTTGACCTCACCATACGTGCAAGGCCGTACCCCTCAGTCAGGGCGGACCCGGCGGCGCCTTGAGCCATGCCAGATTTAAGGTAACTGCTTAGCCCGGCTTGAAAAAGAGAACCACGAAGTGGCCATGAGCCATTGGCTCACTACAGCGAATGAAAATGTATATTTTCGCAGCGCGGCAAGCCGCAACCAAAGAGATGCTTAAGCCGGATTTACCCAAGCGGCTTGCCGCGCTGCGTGAAAAAGGCAGCGTGAAGATTTCTTTCCGATTCGAAAAGAAGCTGACGGCTGACGGCTGAGA
>Ga0315273_10002922_pt1 | contig 20429 bp, 20 predicted proteins | sample YL17G02_0_MG_FD_205753 | JGI IMG/M metagenome (GOLD analysis project Ga0315273, IMG submission 205753) | Sediment microbial communities from Yellowstone Lake, YNP, Wyoming, USA - YL17G02_0 | ecosystem: Environmental > Aquatic > Freshwater > Lake > Sediment | place: USA: Wyoming | collected... | reverse complement strand
TCTCCCCGCTGCCGCCTAGCGAGATCCCGACCACCACCCTCCCCGCTTGGCGAAAGCGTGCCAGCGAGAGGCTTCTTGGGCCTTCGAGTTCGATCCTTATCCACTGGGCCGCCTCGACCTCGCCGGTAAACTTGCCACCGACCAGGCTCGGTCCTGGTCAGGAGGGTTCTCGACCACCTTTTCTACAACCCTCGCCCTCGTAGCTCAGTGGATAGAGCACCGGTTTCCTAAACCGGGTGTCGCAGGTTCGATTCCTGCCGGGGGCACTCACCCGTCGGCCCGGCCGACCGGACGGCGACGCCGGACCGGGACGGCGAGCGCCCCGGTCCGTGGCCCCTACCGCGCGCGCTACGTCTGCCGGTTCACCCAGATGTCGCCGTGGACCTGGCCCGCGTCTCCTTCGCCCATGATCGCCACGGTCTTGCCAGCCGAGTTGATCGCGACCATGTCGTAGTCGCCGTAGACGAGCCCGAAGCCGGTCGCCGTCTTGTAGGTGGCCCCCGTCGTCGCGTCGCTGACCTTCGCGTCGGCCGACCACGTGAGGCCTCCGTCGGCGGATCCGCGTTGCCACACGTTCCACGCGCCGCCTCGGGCGTCCATCCAGGTGACCGAGAACACGCCGGCAAGACCACCGTCAGCCGCGACCGAGGTGGCATCGGCGCCCCCGGCCGAGGTCGTCAGCTCGACACGCGCGCCCCATGTCGCGCCGCCGTCGGTTGAACGACGGACGTAGACGTGACCGTTCGCCCCGACGGTCAACGAGCCGCTGTACACGAGCGCCATCGTGCCTGCTGCGTCGGAGGCAACGGTGGTCACCGACGAGGTCTCGTAGGTCGCGCCGGTATTCAGCGTGTCGACGACGGTGCGGGTCCACGACGTCCCGCCGGTCGTCGTCCGGAATTCGACGATCGGCACCGGACCGGTGCTCGTGGTGTTGTTGCCGTTCTCCGGGTACTCGGACGCGACCATGACGGCCGTGGTGCCGGTCGGCATGACCGCACCGCCGTTCGAGTAGTAGTACTTCCCCGTCTCGCTCGTGACCTTGAGGGGCGCCGACCAGGTCACGCCAGCGGTGTGCGAGCTCGACGCGTAGAGGTTCCCACGCGTCGTCCACGTGATGTAGACGTCGTTGCCGGTGGCGCCCGTCGCGAGCCACGGCTTGTCGGCCCAGGTGCCGCCCGACACCTGCACCGGCGCCGACCAGATCACCCCGTGGTTCGTCGACTTCGTGAACATGATGTGGTTGCCCTGCATATACGTGGCATACACGGCGCCGGACGACGTCGTGGCGAGCACGATGTCGTATTGGCCCTGATTGCTCGGCGCGATCTGTTTCGGCGTGCCCCAGGTGGCTCCGCCGTCGGCCGATATGCGGACCTGGATCGAGATCTTCGCCCCCGAATACTGCATCCATCCCGCATACACGTAAGGGGCAGATGGATCGGCCGCGATCGCGGGCTCCCATCCGTCGCCGGTGGCCGGCGCCGAGATGATCGCCTCGCCGCCCCATCCGGGCGTCGCCGCGAAAGCCGGCACGATCGACAGACCGAGCGCTGAGCATGCGAGCGCGAGCGCACCGATCGCTCGGCGACGTCCTCGTCGTCCCCTGGCAGCCTGTTCGGACTGTGGAGCAAGGTCCATGGAGTCCCCCCTTCGAGCGATCCGCGCAGCAAGCCACACGACGGACGGGTCGTCAAATCGAGTCGGCCGTCTCTCACGGCGCCCGGGGGATCCCGTGTCAGGCATGTCGCCACCGTCCGCGCGGACGCTCGCCCGCGGATCAATCCGGGGCGACAGACCCTGCCGGCCTATCTGCGCTCAGAGCGACCCGTAACGCCCCGTGCCGACCAGAACCGTTCGTGGACCGCACGAACGGATGCGAGTGCTTCGTCAGGCGACGCGCCAGGGACCCGGCGCGTGCCGCGAGCCGCTAGCATCGCCCCACGCTAGAGGAAGAGGGCCTTGCCATGAGCGACGTCGAGGGATCCGCCGCCACGCCGGCCGGCGAACGTCGCTGGCCCATGGCCGCGGCGGTGCTCACCGCGGTCGTCCTCCAGGTGATCCTGCCACGGCGGGTCGCGGCGCCCATCTACTGGCTCTTCCCGCTCATGGAGCTCGGGATGCTCGCCGCCCTGATCATCGGCGACCCGGGCCGCATCGATCAGCGATCGCCGACGCTGCGGCGCCTCACGATCCTGCTGATCGCCGTTATGACGCTCGCCAACACGCTGTCGGCTGTGATCCTGATCCAGGACATCATCCAGGGCGACCATCTGCGCTTCGAGGTCCTGCTGGGGCGGGGCGCCTCGATCTGGGTGACGAACGTGATCGTCTTCAGCCTCTGGTTCTGGGAGTTCGATCGCGGCGGCCCGGTCGAGCGGGCGCGTCGGACCGGCATCCGCGCCAGCTTCATCTTCCCGGAGGAGACGATGCCCCCGAGGGATGGCCCGGCGTGGGAGCCCACCTACCCCGACTACCTCTTCTTGGCGTTCACGAACTCCACGGCCTTCAGCCCCACCGACACCCTCCCGATCGCGACGTGGGCCAAGATGACGATGATGCTCCAGGCGGGGATCTCGTTGACCGTCGCGATCCTGGTCGTGGCGCGCGCCGTCAACATCCTCCCCGGATGAGCGATCGCGGCGCCCACGTGGGGCGCCTCCGACATGCTCACTGGCTCGCGCGTGGCTCTTGCTGCGTGACGCAGTGCACGCCGCCTCCGCCCAGCGCCAGCGCGTCGTAGTTCGGCGCCACCACCATCCGCCCGGGGAAGGCGCGGGCCACCGTCGCGCGCGCGGCCTCGTCCTTCGCCGTGTCGCCGAACTCGGGCATGATCAGCCCGCCGTTGCACGCGTAGTAGTTCACGTACGAGTCCACGAACCCCGGATCGTTCGAGCGGACGGCGTCGGGGCCCTCGACCTCGATCACGCGCAGCCGGCGGCCCTTCGCATCGGTCGCCTGGGAAAGGATGTCGAACTGCGCTCTGGCGTCCTCGGCCCAGACGTCCGTACGCACGGCCGGCGGCCGCTGCACCATCACCACGCCAGGCTGCACGAAGCGCGACGTCGCATCGACGTGGTCATCCGTGATGTCGCGGTCGGCAACGCCGGGCAGCCACAGCATCGCTTTCGCTCCGTACGCGGCGAGCACCGCCTCCTCGACCTGCGCCTTCGTCATGCCCGGGTTGCGCTCGCGGTTCACGAGGCTGCTCTCGGTGGCCATCACGGTGCCGTCACCGTCGGCCACGATCGCGCCTCCCTCCCCCACGAACCCGGCGGCCGAGAACGGCACACCGGCGTGTCGCGCCACCAGTTCCGCCACCGAGCGGTCCTTGTCGTGCGTCTGGTTCGACCCCCACCCGTTGAAGTTCAAGCCGATCGTGTCGAGCCCGCCCCGACCGTCGAGGCGGAACACGGGGCCCGAGTCCCGCATCCAGCAGTCGTCCACCGGGATCGAGACGAGCACCGTGACGCCCGGTCCGCACTCGGCCCGTGCGTCGGCGGCGGCTGCCGAGTCGGTCGCGCACAGCGTCACCGGTTCGAACCGGGCGACCGTCGTGGCGATCCGTCCGATGTCACGCTGGACGGGCTGGAGCCAGCGGCCCCAGATCGACGCATCCGAAGGCCACGCCATCCAGGTCCGCTCGTGCGGCAGCGTGTCGATCGGAACCGGATGCGCCGCGGCCGCCGTGACGCTCTCCTGCGCCGGCCGACACCCGACCGCGAGCGTCGCGGCGCCGATCCCGGTCGCCGCGAGGAACGAACGGCGCGTGATCGTCATCGCGTCAGCGGGCCACGGTCAGGGAGCCGGGTTCTGTTCTTCCTGGCCGCCTTCCTCGGTGCCCGTGTCGGCAGCCTCGTCCTTCGGCTCGTCCTTGCTCGACCGGATCGCGTCGGTCGCCTCGGTAACCGTTGCGGTGATCGCGTCGCCGAGCGAGCTCACGGCGGACTTCAGCTCCTCGGTCGCCTCGTGGTCGCGGAGCGTGCCGCCGACCGCCGTCACGCCACGCGTGAGCCCGTTGATCACCTCGCGCGCCGCACGCTGCAGCTCACGGGTCGTCTCCTCGGTCTCCGCCTCGGTGTGGGCCGACTCCTTGTAGCGGTCCGACACCCTGCGCCCCCACGAGGCGAACTTCTCGCCCACGTCGCCCCATGCCTGCTTCGCTTCGTCGGTCATCCTCGGCCTCCTCGAACGGTCCCATCACCACCCTAGCGCGGTCACCGGTCGCGGGCCCGTCTCTTCGACGCCGTGCGGCCTCATCGTCCTCGGCCCGCTGCTAGCCTCCCTGACGGGAGGACCTGACATGGCGTACAAGCGGATCCTGTTCGGCACCGACGGCTCGGAGCGCGCGGCGCCTACCGCGCACGTCGCCACCCGGCTCGCGAAGGCCGGCTCGGCCGAGCTCGTGATCGCGCACATCTGGGAGCGTCCCGAGGGCGCGCAGGCCGTGCTGGACGCCGCGCTCGCCGAGGCCGAGGCCGCGGGGGTGAAGCGCCGCAGTGGCGAGCTGCACGGAGGCCGGTCCCCCGCCGAGATCCTCGCCGAGATCGCCGAGTCGCGCGACGTCGGCCTGATCGTGATCAGCGGCGGCCGCAGCCGTACCGAGCTCGGGCCCACGGCCGACCGCCTCTCCCACCACGCCCCCCGCGACCTCCTGATCGTGATGAACGCCGAGCGCGGAGCCGACGACCGCCTGTACCGCCGGGTGGTGATCGCCACCGACGGCTCGCCCACGGCCGACCGTGCGGCCCGCAAGGGCTACGACCTCGCCGAGTCGATCGGCGCGCCCGTCACGCTGGTGTTCGTGGGCCATTCCTCGACCGGCGCGCTCGTCACCGAGGACACGGTCGCGATGTACGGCGCGATGGTCGAGACCGACGTCATGCTCCGCGAGGGCGACCCCGGCCAGCAGATCATGGAGGCGGCCCGCGAGACGGGGGGCGACCTGGTCATCGTGGGGAACAAGGGGATGCAGGGCACCAAGCGGTTCTTCCTGAACCCGGTGCCCGAGAAGGTCGTCGACCTCGCCGACCGCGACGTGCTGATCGCCCGGACGGTAGCCCAGGTCCCCTCCGAGCTCGGGCCGGGCGAGGGCGGGATCATCACCACCGCCGGGGAGAAGCTCGCCGCCTACGTCGACGCGGCCGGCGAGATGCACCTGATGTCGGCCCGCTGCACCCACATGGGGTGCACCGTGGCCTGGAACACCGGCACGAGCCTGTTCGAGTGCCCCTGCCACGGCTCGAAGTTCGGGCCGGCGGGCGAGGTCGTCAACGGCCCCGCCGGCCGCCCGCTGCCGCCGGCCTGATCCCTCCCAGGTCAAGAGGGCGTTGCGGTCGTGTGACGATGTGCGTCACATCACGGTAGCGGTCGCCTCCAGCGGGTAGGAATGGAGGCATGGACCGCAACGAACTGCTGAACCGCATGCGGGGAGCGCACTCCCCAAACGACATCTCGACCGCGATCGCCGAGGCCCGAGCCTGGTTCGTCGACTACCCTGACGACGCCGACGTGCACGACGCCTTCCGTGAGCTCACCCGGATGGAGCGCGAACGCTGGAGCCCGTGGGTCGCCTGACGCGCCGCCGCTAGAAGCGCTTCCCGGGCTTGATTACCATCAGCCAGACGATCAGCGTCAGCCCGCCGAACCCGATCAGCATGATCAGCGACGACGCCTTCGCGCGAACGAGCTCGCCGAGCTCCTCGTCGCTCACCCGAGGAACGCCCGAGGGTCGCAGGTCGCAAGCCGCCGAGACCTTCTTGAAGTAGGGCTTCGCGATCGCCGTCATCAGGCCCGTGGTGGTCACGAGCACCACGAGCGCCGCCCAGATCCACGTGTCGTTCAGGCCCCACGGCCCGGTCGCGGCCGAGCCGAACCCCGCCACCACGACCGCGATCAGCGCGATGTACATCGGTTTCGAGGTCGTGCCCGAGAACGAGATCGTGTCGGCGATCTTCGTCCGGTCGGTGCCGAGCGACCGGATCCTGAACAGCGCGAACATCGACGCCCCGTGGCAGGAGAGGAACGCGACCACGGACAGGATGTGCGCGAGTGTCCAGTACTCAGCCATGTGGGCGAGAGCATACCGACCGATGCGCCCCGGAATCGAGCCGTGCGAACGTCAGTCCTCGATGAGCCCTCCGCCCGCGAACACGCGCCCCTCCTCGACCGCGCGCAGGGTCCCCCAGACGTCCTCGACCGGCACCTCCAGCTCGCGCGCGGCCGCGCCGCAGGCCGCCGTCAGCGCCCGCCCGTCGGCCTCGGGCCCTCGCGACCGGATCCATACGTCCAGGTAGACGATCCGCCCCTCGCCGTTCACGACCTGGGTCCCGATCGTCATCCGGTCGATCGCGGTGAACGTGCACCAGGCGCCCGATGGTTCCCCGCCGATCGCGCCGGCGACCTCGGTCGCGATCGCGCGCAGGGTGCGATCGATCTGCGCGGTGCCGCCCGCGGGAGAGAGCGCGCGTACGTGGATCGCCGGCATCCTCGAACCTTATCCCTACCCGGCAGGGCGTGTGCCGTCCGTCCTAGACTGCGTCCATGAGCTACGACACGCTGCAGATAGGCAATGTCGAACTGCTGGCGCTCCTCGACGCCGACGGCGAGCTGGAAGGTTCGATCACCGACATGTTCCCCGACGCCCCCGCCGACGAGCTGCTCGCGTTCCGCGATCGCGCGCCCGGCGTGTACGGCGCCGATCACGGTGGCTGGCACCTGAAGGTGCGCGCGTGGCTGATCCGGCACCCCGGCGGCGTGGTGCTCGTGGACACCGGTATAGGCGTGGCCGGCGCCCCCGGTCCCGAGTGGATGGGCATGCCCGGCCGGGTCCTCGACGCGCTCCGCGAGACGGGGACCCCGCCCGACGCGATCGACACCGTGGTGATCACCCACGTGCACGACGACCACATCGGGGGCACCGTGACGTTCCCGATCGGTGCCGACGGCGAGCCGGTGCCCACGCCGGCGTTCCCCCGGGCCCGCCACGTGATCCAGCGAGCGGATTGGGACTGGCAGCACGAGATGGCCGCGAAGGACGAAGAGAACGCGACGATCCTCCGGCTCCTGCTGACCCCGCTTGCCGACGCCGGCCTCGTCGACATCGTGGAGGGTGACGTCGATATCGCACCCGAGATCCAGCTCCATCACGCGCCGGGTCACACGCCCGGCCACCAGATCGTCCGCCTCAGCTCGAAGGGGAGCCACGCGATCATCACGGCCGACGCGTTCAACCACCCCGCCCAGTTCGCGCATCCCGACTGGCCGAGCGGCCCCGATGCGATCTACCCGCAGGCCGCGGCCACCCGGCGGGCGCTGATCGCCGAGCTCTTCTCCCATCCCGGGACGCCGATCGCGCCCACCCACCTTGCGGAGTCCTTCGGCGAGGTGCGCTCGGGCCCCGACGGGCTCGCGGCCTGGGTGCCACTCGGCTGAACATCGCTGCTACGTGGCCCCGCGGACGCCCGCCGCTCGCGGGAGTACCCTGAACCCGAGACCCAGCGGAGTGCACGGAGGTGTGCGATGGACGTGAAGGTCGGTGACCGTATCGCCGTCGAGACCGAGCATGTCGGCGAGCCCGAGCGGCAGGGCGAGGTCCTCGAGGTGATCGAGGGGGACGCCGCGATCCGGTACCGGGTGAAGTGGCACGACGGCCATGAGAGCGTCTTCATGCCGGCGGCAGGCGTCGTGCGTCTGATCGAGGGGTAGCGGCCCACCGCGGCTCGCGGCCGGCCTCAACCGTTCAGTTCATCGGAGATCGCGCACGCGGCGTCGTAGGCGAGCCGGACCGCGGTGGCGTCGAGCGCCGTGGCCCACGTCGAGCATTTCGCCATGACGAGCCTGCCCGGCCCGTGGACGAGCACCTGCTGGCCGTTGATCCCTAGCCCCATGTAGATCGGGCCGTCGGGCTCGGGGACCCACCACTTGTTCCGGTAGTGGCCGCCGGCGCGCCAGTCCTCGAACTCCTCGTCGTGGTCGGGGCTTGTGGCGAAGGCGTCGGCGCTGTCGGGCCCGCCCCTGACGATGTCGCGGATCCAGGCGGCGGGCACGATCCGCTTGCCTCCGCGGCGCCCACCGTTCAGGAACAGCTGTCCGAACCGCGCGAGGTCTCGAAGGGTCGTGCAGATGCCGCCGTCGGCCATCGAGTTCCCGTGGGCGTCCACCGTCACCTCGGCGTCGAACTCGGCGCCCATCGGCTGCCACACTTCCCGTGAGATCAGCTCTGGCAGCCGCGCGCCGCCAGCCCGCTCGATCACCCACGCGAGCACGTCGGTGAGGACCGAGCGGTATCGGAACGGACCCCCGTGCGGACCGTCGTTCTTCAGCGTCGCGAAGTACTCGGTGGCGTCGGCCGGCAGCCGGCGTGACGTCCGGGGCCGCCACAGGTAGACCTGCTCGTACACGCGAACCTCGGCCTTGAGGTCCTCGTAGTCCTCGCTGAACCGCGTCCCGGCCCGCATGTCGAGCAGGTCCTGCACCGTGCAGCCCTCGAAGCTCGTGCCGTCGAGCTCGGGCACGACGTCGGGGACGAGCGCCAGCGGATCCAACTCCCCCCGCCCGACGAGGATCCCTGCAACCGTGGACGTGATCGACTTGGACACCGACATCAGCAGGTGCGTGGTGTCGGGGGTCATCCCGTTCAGGTAGCGCTCGGTGATCACCCGGCCCTCGTGCAGGATCATGAACCCGTCGGTCGCCGTCGCCTCGAGCATCTTCCCGACCGTCAGCGTGCGCCGCCGCGAGCGATAGCCGAGGCCGTCAAGGTCGAGCTCGGCGCGCGGCAGGCGCCAGACCGGCCCGTCGCCCCGCGGGATCCGCGCGGTCGGGATCAGGTCGCGCACGTGCTGGAACCCCCACCGGTTGAAGGGCGGGTCCTGCCAGTTCGCGAGGGTGACGAGACGATCGGCCGGCGCGGGGGTGCCCCGCATCAGGCCCAGCTCTGCGGCGGTCCGGTAGCGCGGCACGTGAGGAAACCTAACCTGCTCTTAACCCTCGCCGCAACACGCAGGGGCGCAGCGTATCTGACCGGCCCTCGGGTCGCCGACCGGCGCCGACGTCGCCTGGCTGCCGGGGAGCCGCGGTTCCGCACGGTAGCCTGGTTCATCCCATGAGGCTCCGACACGTGATCGCGCTCGTCCTCATCACCGCCGCGCTCGCCGCCCCGAGCACGGCGTCGGCCGGCACCCGCACCCGCGCCGCCGAGATGCGATGGACGATGTTCCACCTGGTGAACAAGGCCAGGCGGGGCCACGGACTCGACCCATTGACGATGAACGCCGAGCTCTCGCAGACCGCCTACCGCCACAGCGTCAAGATGACCAACCGCAAGACGGTGTTCCACACCGCGAACCTCTACGACACCGTCCGCCGCTACCGTCCGAGCCGTTGGGGCGAGAACGTCGGTATGGCGGGGACCGTGCGTCAGCTGCATCGGGCGTTCATGAGGAGCGCCGAACACCGCGCCAACATCCTCGGACAGGCCTACCGGAAGGTGGGCGTGGGGATCGTCCGTTCGGGCGGGCGTATCTGGGGCACCCTGATCTTCTACGGCTAGCCCCGTCCGCCGCGGGGCCCGGTGCCGTCGCACACGTCAGCCGACGAGCGCCCTGATCTGACGAAGCGCCACGGTCAGCTGCGCGAGGTCTGTCACGCCCTCCATCGCGAGCTGCCGCATGAAGCGGCGGAGCCGCTCGTCGGCATCGGCCCGCCCCGCGAGGAACGTCTCGACAGCCTCGTCGATCGGCAGCTCGCCGGAGGCCTCCAATATCTTCTCCGCGACCTGACGGCGCAGGTTGAACAGGTCGTCCTCCGTCGACTGCTGCGCCCACCGGCGCCAACGCGTGCCGGCCGGCATCCCCTCGAGCTGTGTCTCGAGCCAGTCGATCTGGAGCCGCCCGCCCAGCAAGAAGAACACGCGCGCGATCTCGAGTACCGAACGGCCAGTGGTGTGCGCGACCGAGATGATGTCGGGCCCGTGCACGAGCTCGCCCTGGAACGCGTGCCGCTTCGCGATCTCGGGCGGCACCCCCTCGGCCACGAGCCGCCTCGTGGCGTGCTCGTGCTCCTCGCGCCAGGCCTCGGGGCCGATCTGGTCGATCACCTCCGAGAGCTCGGTGAAGGAGTCCCGCGCCTCGCCGATCGCGTCGGCCAGCCGCTGGCCCATCGCGTTCACCAGGTACCAACGGGAGTTCGTCTCGACGAGCCAATCGACCCCCGTCATCAGCTCGTTCTGCACGCCGGGGTCGATCGTGCCGTCGAGCGCCTCCACGGCGGCCCACCGGTCGACGGCGCCGGTAACGTCGCGCGCGATACGGAAGGCCCGCACGACGTCGGAGGCTCGCGCGCCCGTCTCGTTCACCATCCGGGACGTGAACGTGATCCCCTGCGAGTTCACAACGTCGTTCGAGGCGATCGTCGCCACGAGCTCGCGCTGCAGCGGGTGCTCGGGGATCAGGTGGCCGAAGCGCTCCACCACCTTCGGCGGGAAGTACCGCTGGGCGTCGAGGGCGAGGTACGGCGAGTCGGGCAGGTCGGAGTCGAGAAGCGACGCGGCGATCGCGCGCTTCGCATAGGCGAGCAGCACGGCGAGCTCTGGACGCGTCATCCCCAGGCCGTCGGCGCGACGCTGCAGCATCTCCTCGGCCGAGGGCAGGAACTCGACCTCGCGCTCCAGCTCGCCGTCGGCCTCCAGCTGGACCATCAGGTCCTCGTAGTTCTCGATCCGCTGGGCGCTCACCTCCATCTCCTGGGAGAGGATCTGCGCCTGGAGGTAGTTGTCGTAGAGGACGTGATCGACCACGTCGTCGGCACAGGCCTGCAGGAGGGCGTTGCGCTCCTCCTCGATGAGCTCCCCTCGCTGGATCGCGAGGCCGAGCAGGATCTTGATGTTCACCTCGTGGTCCGAGGTGTCGACCCCGGCCGAGTTGTCGATGAAGTCGGTATTGATCCGGCCACCGTGTTGGGCGTACTCGATGCGGCCGCGCTGCGTGAATCCGAGGTTCCCACCCTCACCCACTACGCGCGCGCGGATCTCGCGGCCGTTCACACGCACCGGATCGTTCGTGCGGTCGCCCACGTCGGCGTTCGACTCGCGGGAGGCCTTCACGTACGTGCCGATCCCGCCGTTCCACAGCAGGTCGGCGGGCGCGGTGAGGATCGCGCGGATCAGCTCGTTCGGCGTCATCGCGGCCGGCGCCTCGGCGGGGATCCCGAGCGCCGCCCGGGTCTCGGCCGAGGGCGAGACAGACTTCGAGTGCCGGTCGAACACCTCGCCCCCGGGAGAGATCAGCGTGCGGTCGTAGTCGTTCCACGACGATCCGGGCATCGTGAACAGGCGCTGTCGCTCCGCGAACGACGACGCGGGGTCGGGGGTCGGATCGACGAACACGTTGCGGTGGTCGAACGCCCCGAGGAGCCTGATAGCGGGTGAGAGGAGCATCCCGTTGCCGAAGACGTCGCCCGACATGTCGCCGACGCCGACGACGGTGAACGGCTCCGACATCACGTCGATGCCCACCTCGCGGAAGTGCCGCTTGACCGACTCCCACGCGCCGCGCGCGGTGATGCCGAGTGCCTTGTGGTCGTAGCCCTGCGAGCCGCCGCTCGCGAACGCGTCGCCCAGCCAGAACCCGTAGCTCTCGCTCACGGCGTTCGCGGTGTCGGAGAACGTCGCGGTTCCCTTGTCGGCCGCCACCACCAGATAGGGGTCGTCGCCGTCGCGCACCACCACATGCTCGGGGTGCCGGATCTCCCCGTTCACGAGGTTGTCCGTGATGTCGAGGAGGCCATGCATCAACGTCACGTACTGGGTCGAGACCTCGGCCTTCAGCTCTTCCGGCGTGGCCGGCGACCGCTTCAGGATGAATCCGCCCTTCGAGCCGTCGGGCACGATCACCGCGTTCTTCACCTTCTGCGCCTTCATCAGGCCGAGCACCTCGGTGCGGTAGTCCTCCTTGCGGTCCGACCACCGGATACCGCCGCGCGCGACCATGCCGCCGCGCAGGTGGACGCCCTCCATCTGCGGCGAGTACACGAAGATCTCGACCAGCGGGTACGGCTTGGGCATGTCGGGTACGTCGGCGCTGCGGATCTTGAAGCTCAGGTAATCGCGTCCCAGGTAGGCGTTCGTGCGGACCGTCGCCTCGATCGTGCCGAGCATCCCGCGCAGGATCCGGTCCTGGTCGAGCGACGCGACCGCCTGCAGGTCCTGCACGACCTGCGCACGGATCTCGGCGATCTCCTCGTCGGTCGCGGGGCCCCGTGGGTCGAACTTCGCCTCGAACAGGTACACCAGGCGCGCGGCGATGTGCGGGTTCTCGGCGAACGCGTCGTTCTGGTACTCCTCGGTGAACTGCGACGACACGCGCTGCCGGTACTTGCGGTAGGCGCGCGCCCCGTTGATCTGGCGCCAGTTCAGGCCCGCGAAGATCACGAGCCGGTTCAGCGAGTCGGACTCGGCCTCGCCGCGCCACACGGCCGCGATCGCGTCGCAGACGTGCTCGGCCGCGGTGTCCAGCTCGAGCACCGCGCCGCGCGCGTCGAGCACGCCGAAGTCGTGGATGTAGACCTTCCCCTCGCCGTGGAGCGCGGTGGGGATCTCCTCGACGGCGCGAAGGCCCAGCGCCTCGAGGATCGGCATGAACGCCGACAGGTCGACCTTGCCACCCGTCTTGTAGAGCTTCACGCGGGTGAGCCGCTCACCCTTGCTCTCGTTGCCGATCCCGACGACGAACCCCTCGGGGTTCGTCTCCAGCTCCTCGAGGGCGAGCACGTCGTCGACGATCAGTCCCCACTCGTCGCCGGCCTTGTAGTAGTTCGGGAACCGACCGGCGTACTTCTCGGTGAGCGTCAGCCCGCGCTCGGGACCGACCCGCGACACGAGTTCGTCGTAGAGGTCGTCGTCCCAGGAACGCGCGAGCCGTTCCACTTCCTGCTCTAGCTCCTCGTAGGGGACCTCGGGGATCTGTACTCCCGGGTCGACATGCACCGTGAAGAAGATCTTGGCGCTCTCGGTCTCGCCCAGCACCAGGTGGTAGTCGACCGTCGAGCCGTTGAACCGCTCGACGAACAGCTGCTGGAGGCGCTTGCGGAGCGCGGCGTTGAACCGATCGCGCGGCAGAGCCACGACGACGTTAACGCTCCGCCCGTACAGGTTCCGTCGCACCAGCACGCGGATCCCACCGTGCTTCTCGAGTTGCAGCAGCCCCACCACCAGGTGACGCAGCTCCTGCGTCGACGCCTGGAAGAGCTCGTCCTTGGGGAACGACTCGAAGAGCTCGACGGCCTCCTTGTAGTCGTGCGAGCCCGGGATCAGGTCTTCGGCGGTGAGGATCTGCTCGAGCTTGTGGTGCAGCAGCGGGGTGTCGGAGGCCGACTCCATGTACGCCTTGCTCGTGAACAGGCCGATCAGGCGGGATTCGCCCACGATCTCGCCCTCGGCGTTCACGCGGCGTACCCCGATGTAGTCCATCCGCGCGCGCCGGTGGACACCGGAGTAGGCGTTGGTCTTGCTGAAGACGAGCAGGTCGCCGTCCTCGATCCGTCGGCGCACGTCGGGAGCGAGCTCGTCGAGCGGTGTGGCGTCGGCGAAGGTCGACGTTGTCACGTCGGAGAGGATCCCGAGGCCGCTGCTGGGGATCACGCGGATCGCGCGGCCGTCCGCGGCATCGAACAGCTCGTACTCGCGGTAGCCGAGAAGAACGAAGTTCAACTCGAGCAGCCAGTTCAGGAAGTCGACGGTCTCACCGACCTCCTGCGGGGAGTACCGCACGGCGGCAGCGCGCGCCATGCCGACCATGTGCTTGACGCGCTCCTGCATCGGCTCGAAGTCCCGGACGACCAGATGCACCTCGAGCAGGATCCGATGGAGCCGCTCGGTGAGCTCGACCTTCTCCTTCGCAGAGATCCGGCGGTCCACCTCGAAGTGCATCACCGACTCGCGGTGGCTTGCGTCGCGCCCCGACATCACCCGTTCGATCCGCCCCTCGACGTCGCGACTGGTCCCCACCACCGGGTGCATCAGCCGGCGCATCACGAGCTTCCGGGCGACGAGCTCCTCCTTCACCGAGTCCACGAGGAACGGCGAGTCGTCTGTGTTCGTCTCGATCACCGAGCCGGGCGCCTCGTAGCCGTCGGTCTCGAACGTCGGGTCGAACACCCGGACGACCGAGGGCTGCGTGCCGCGCCCGTCGGCGAACGCGAAGGTCGACGTCACGAGTCGGTGCAGCTCTTCAAGGGTGGGCTCGGCGAGCTCCTCATCGGAGAGGCGGCGAAGGTACGCCTTCGCGAACGCGACGAGCGCGTCACGTCGCTCGGGAGCGGCGCCCTCGGCGATCAGCTCGTAGAGGGCGGGACGGACTTGAGGCGGCTCGGAGGCCGTGGTGTCGGGGTGCGCGGTTGTCTGGTCCACGAAGAGCCATTGTTGCAGGTCCGGCCCGGCGCGGTACCCCGCGAGGCGCCGAAGTTGCGGCGATCCGATGGGCCGCGGCGGACTACGCGGGGGTGGTCGAGACCAGCCGCGCGGCGTGATCGGCGTACGAGTCCCGCACGAGCGGCAGGAGCCCGGTGAGGTACATCCCCTCGGTGCACCCTCGGCACCACGCCGACGCGTTGATGGCCGCGGCGGTGGTCTCCGCCGTCGCGCATGCCCGCAAGCTGTCGACGATCGCGCCGTACCCGTACGACCCGGCGCCCCCGGTGAGGGTGTCGCGCGCCGCGTCGAGCCCCTGATCGAGCGAGACGTAGTTCTTCACACCGACCGAGTTCATGTCGGTGGCGCCCTCCATCATGTGCGTGGTCGCCAGAGGGTTGAACGCGGCTGCGGTCGATTCGCTCGTCTCCCACGCCACGACGATCAGCAGGTTCTCGTCGCACCGTGGGGCACCGAGTCGGTCGAGGAACCCGCTCGCCCATGCCTCGTACGTGACGGGCTCGCCCGGAGAGAACGAGAACCCCCGCCTGGCCTTGCGGATCATCGTGTCACGGGCCGCGATCAGCTCGTTCACATACGCCGTCCAGGCTTCGACCTGCTGCTGTGCGTCGCGTGCCTCGGGATCGCGCAGCGCGCGCCGGAGGTCCTCGTGCGCCCGCGCGAGCCGGTACTCCAGCACGTCGGTGCGCCGCAGGCCCGGGCGGAGCACCTCGAGCGACGCCGTGCCGACCACGTCGGAGTCCGCGATGTAGGTGAGGCGCTGCACGACCACGGATGCCTTCCCGATCCGCACCTGCCACGCGGTGACCCGGCGGTTCCAGCGGTTGGCCTCGGCGATCGCGCCGGCGATCCGCCCGTCCATCTCCTGGATCTCGGGCGAGTCCTTGACGTCGTACGCGGATACCGGAGCCAGCCCGACCGCGGCGGGCAGCAGGGCGATGAGCACGGCGAACAGGACGGACACGCGACGCATGGCTGCCACGGGTATCGGCCGCCGAGCCTCCCGTCTTGACGCGCGGCGGTGACCCAGGGGCACAGGACGGGGCGTCGTCACGAGGCCCGGCTCACCGCCCATGCGTCGTCGCCGCGGTGTGGCCAGGTCTCGTGCCACGGCAGCCTCCGATGATCGCGACGCCCTCCGCGGGGAGCGCCCGGGCGGGCCCCTCGAGCAGCGCGCGGAGTTCTACGGCATCCATCGGAGGCCCGATTGTCCCAGGCCGTCCGACTCACTAGGCTCCCGCCCATGCGCATCCCCCCGCGCAGCATCTGGTTCGTGCTGGGCTGCGCCATGGCCGCGTGCCTCGCCGCGTGCGACCCCCAGCCCACGGGGCCCTCGCCGACCCCGCCGTCTCCCCCGGCGATCACCTCCGCGGACGCGACCACGTGTGCCCCGCCTGTCTGCGATCGCATCCTCGCGACGGTCGAGTTGCGATGGCGGCCGACCACCTCCCCGATCACGGGCTACCGGGTCCTGCGCGACGGTCTGGAGATCGCCTCGCTGCCCCCGATCGGCCCGGCGTCGACGTCGGTCCAGGATCGATCGGCGGTGATCGGCGCCACGCTTCGCTACGAGGTCGTGGCGATCGCCGACGACGGCTCGCGCGCGGTCTCGGCACCCGCCGACGTGGTAGTGCCGCTCCCCCCAGTCGAGGCCGCGCAGGTGGAGGGCGCCTTCGGGGTGACGCGCACCGTCACGCGGGCCGAGAACCTCAAGAAGCTCGAGGGGATGCCTGCTCCCCGCCCCGGCCTGAAGGCAACGACCGACTGGACGTTCGTCGCGACGTGCCCTCCGGTCGTCGGCGCCTGCCCGATCCGGTGGAACGGCCACCCGGGGCTCCTGGTGCCGGTCGACGGGATCTACCGCGGCACCTCCGCGGCCGGGTTCGCCCGATGTCCGGGGGGCACGCGGGTCCGAGCTCCGATCCGATTCCTGCTGCGCGTCGATGAGACCGAGGTCGTGGGTGGCGCGTGGGTGACCTCGCGGATCCGCGGACGCCTTACCTCGTCGTTCACCTGCCCGGGGTTCGCGCGGTCGTCAGGCGCCGCCCGGTTCCGGGGAACGCGTCAGTAGCCCGCTTCGGACTAGTTCGAGGGAGCACGGACCTCGAACGAGTGCGAGAGCGCGACCGTCGGTCTGATCGTGGCCGCGACCGAGCAGTGCTTGTCCTCCGAGAGCGCGATCGCGCGACCCGCCTTGCGCTCGTCGATCGTCCCCGTCAGCACGAAATGCATGTGGATCGAGGTGAAGACGAACGGCGCCTCGGGCTCCTGCTCGCTCGTGAGCTCGACCTCGAGAGCCCGGAGGTCCTGCCGTTGCTTGTGCAGGATCACGACGACGTCGTACGCGGTGCACGCGGCGAGGCTCAAGGGGAGCAGGTCCGAGGGCTTGGCACCGGGGCCTTCGGGGTCGCCGCCCACCCCGAACGTCTCGCCGTAGCCCGCCCTCGCGACGAACTGGAGCCGGTCGCCGGTCCAGGTGAGGCGCTGGGTGCCCATGGGCCGAGTCTACGGACCGCGTGCCCCAGGCGCGCCGCAGCGCAGGGCGTCATGATGGGGTGCGTCTTGTGACCCCGCGCCGTATCCGTGGAGTAGGATTCGCATGTGCTGCAGGTCGAACGGGGGACAGAGAACGCGTGAGTGATCCGGTCCGGATCGTCGTTGCGGAAGGCCCCTCCTCACGGAAAGGCTTGCTGCGCTTCGTCCTCGATGGAGAGGGCTACGACGTCGTCGGCGAAGCGACGACGTCGGCCCAGCTCGCCCGCACGGTCACCATCCACCGGCCCGACGTGGTCGTGATGGACGACGGGATCGGCTCGATGGCGGTCGGCATGATCCGTGAGATCGTCCCGTCGGCGCGCGTGGTCCTGATCTGGCCGGGGGCCGTGGTGCCGATCGGCGGCGACGCCCGCGTCGAGCCCTCAGAGGTCCTCCGGGAGCTCGGGCGGACGATCGAGCGGCTCACCGGGCAGAAGGGCGCGACGAGCATCGACGAAGCGTTGGAGACGCCCGACCGGGCCGACCGCATCCGTGCGGATCCCGCCACCCTCCGCGAGATCCTCGCCCGGGGAGAGGCCGCCCAGCTCCAGCGCACACATCCCAGTCGGGCCGGTGCGATCGCGGCCTTCTCGGGCGAAGCGATCATCGAGGACCGGCCGGCGCCGGTGGTGACCCTGCCGGTCATACCCGCGCTCCACGAGCCCGACGATGCGGTGGTGGTGCCCGAGGCCTCGCCCGGCGATGCCGAGACGGTAATGGTGCCCGAGGCCGACGGCGACGGAACGGCGGCGCTCGATACGGCGCCGGGCGACCCGGACCCCGAGGCGAACGAGCTCAACGGCAAGCTCGGCACGATCACGCTGGGCGGCGCCGCGGCCGCCGGCGCCCTGGTGCTGGCCCTCGCGCGCGAAGGTTCCCGGGTCCCGGTGTCCGAGGTGCGGGGCGAGGCGCCCATCGTCGACGAGGGCGACGCGACGGTCTCGATCGATCCGGTCGATCCGTCCTATCCGCCTGATCCGGCTCCAGGGCTCACCTCGGCTGGTGGGAAGGGGCCCGACGGGAGCTCCGGCTCGGGTGGCTCCGGCTCGGGTGGCTCCGGCTCGGGTGGCTCCGGCTCGGGTGGCTCCGGCTCGGGTGGCTCCGGCTCTGGCACCGGGAGCGGCGGCGGCGCGGGTGGTGGTGGCTCCGTTGAGGGCGGACTTCCCGGGCAGTGCGCCGCACACAACCCGCACGGCGGGCCACCAGGCCAGACCGGCGTGTTCCCGGGCCAGGGCGACGGCGGCGACCACCAGGGCCCGGGCACCGGGCACGGCGGCGACCACAGCCGGGGCAGCGGCAACGCGAACGGCCACGGCGCCCACGCCACGACCCACCGGCACGACCACAAGCGGTAGCCGGGCTCTGGGCTCGGCTACGCTGTCGCCCTATGTCGATCCAGAACGGGTACACGCCGATCCGTCGGGTCTTCGTGCGCCCCCCTGTCCCGGACGACGCCGGTGCCTGGCGCGCGTACGGATGGCGCGACGCGCCGCACCCGGCCCTCGCCGAGGCGCAGCACGCACGGCTCCGGGAGCTCCTCGCGGATGCCGGCGCCGAGGTCGTCACCGGTTCCACCCGCGTCGAGGGCGACCCGGACGCGATCTATGCATACGACCCGGTGCTCATGACCGAGGCAGGCGCGATCTTGCTCCGGCCCGGCAAGGAGGGCCGTCTCCGCGAGCCCGGCGCCTACGCGCAGGATCTCGAGGCCGCGGGGATCCCGATCGTCGGCGCGCTCACCGAGCCGGCCTCGGCCGAGGGCGGCGACATGTTCTGGCTCGACGAGGCGACGCTGCTCGTCGGGCGCGGCTACCGCACCGATGATGAGGGGATCAGACAGCTGCGGGCGCTGCTCGAGCCGAGCGGCGCCTCGATCGAGGTCTTCGACCTGCCCCACTTCCACGGCCCCGACGAGTGCCTCCATCTGATGTCGTTCATCTCGCCGCTCGATGCCGACCTCGCGGTGGTCTATCTCCCGATGCTGCCCGTGCGCCTGGTCCAGCTTCTCCGCGAGCGCGGGGTCGCATTCGTCGAGGCCCCCGACGAGGAGTTCGACTCGATGGGGCCGAACGTGCTTGCGCTCGGACCTCGGGTCGGGCTCGCGGTCGACGGGAACCCCGAGACGCGGCGACGTATGGAGGCGGCAGGGGTCGACGTCCGGGTGTTCGAGGGCTCGGAGATCTCGCGCAAGGGTGACGGCGGACCCACATGCCTTACCCGCCCGCTCGACCGTGGCTGAACTCCCGGGCCGAGGTCCCTCTGGCTCCGGGCCGGACGACCGGCACCCTGTGTGCGCGGCGTACGTAGGCTGAGATCGAGGAGGTGCAGCCCATGCGGCTGACGTCGAAGATGCCCGTCCACGAGCCGAGTCGCCGGCGCGATCCGCGCACTATCTCGCGCGGGATGCTTCCCTCGCGCGTGCACCTGGGGCGCGGGTTCCGGCTGAAGGGGCGCATCACCCGGCCCCGGCGCGAACGGTGAGGCGAGCGCCTGGGCTCCTGCGGGGGCTCGGCTATGCTCCGGGCCGTGTACGAGCTCTGGGTCTTCATCCATGTCCTCGGCGTGGCCGGGTTCCTCGCCACTCACGGCGTGTCGATGTACACGATGTTCGCCGTCCGCGGCGGTGAGCGCGACCGCGACCGGATCCTCGGCCTGTGCGAACTCTCGAAGCGCACGATCGGCCCGATGTACATCTCGATCGGACTCCTCGTGCTCGGCGGCGTGGCCGCCGGGATCCAGGGCAAGCTCTTCGCCCAGGCGTGGCTCTGGGGCTCGATCGTCGTCCTGCTCGTGATCCTTGCCGCGATGTCGGTGACCGGCACCCCTTGGATGAAGAAGCTCCGCGAGGGGTGCACGTTGTGGCACGACGGCTCGTACCCGATGACCTACGAAGAGCTCGCCGCCCACCTGGACGGCCCGATGGTGCAGATCGTCGCCGGCAGCGGGGCGGTCGCGCTCGTCCTGATCCTGTACCTGATGGTCTATAAGCCCGGCGGTTGACCTTCCCCGGCGTCCACGGGTCGCGCCGCGGTCGTTCGATAGCCTGGGCACCATGACCGACCGGACCCTCAACTTCTCCGCGGGCCCCGGGGTGCTTCCCCTCCCCGTGCTCGAAGAGGCGCAGCGAGACCTGATCTCGCTCCCCGGAGTCGGGGCGAGTCCGCTCGAGGTCTCACATCGGGCCCCCTGGTTCCGCTCCGTGATCGACGAGGCCGAGGCGAACCTGCGGCACCTGCTGGCGATCCCCGAGACGCACCGGGTCGCGTTCTGTCAGGGCGGCGCGACCCAACAGTTCTCGATGGTCGCGATGAACCTCCTGCGGGGCGCCGGGCGCCCTGCCGAGTACGCGGTCACCGGCGCCTGGGGCACGAAAGCCCTGGCGGAGGCCCGCAAGGAAGGCGACGCGGACGCGATCTGGTCAGGCGTCGACGGCGGCTTCGTGACGGTTCCCTCGCCGAGCGAGTTG
>Ga0315273_10002921_pt1 | contig 20430 bp, 22 predicted proteins | sample YL17G02_0_MG_FD_205753 | JGI IMG/M metagenome (GOLD analysis project Ga0315273, IMG submission 205753) | Sediment microbial communities from Yellowstone Lake, YNP, Wyoming, USA - YL17G02_0 | ecosystem: Environmental > Aquatic > Freshwater > Lake > Sediment | place: USA: Wyoming | collected... | reverse complement strand
AAAATTAAAGCGCCGAATCGAGAATTAAAACATCAAGTTTTTGACCTGACAGTGTGACTTTTGTCATCCAGATTAAGAGAAGACCTGTCAGATTTTAAAAAACTTAATAAAACTGAATATAGTTAAATATTTATTTTGCCCGGCAATGCCGGGCTTTTCATTTTAAATGAAGAACACCTGAAGGCAAATAGCTGTCATCTTGAAGCATATCCCCCTGGAATGGCAATTTGGCTTTAATTTTAAATCTCATCGTAGTTTTTAAATATCAGTAATTAATAATAAATGTAATCCACATTACATTATCACTCCTATTTTTATGCTAACATTCTCTCTATCAAGTAACAGAAGGAGTAGAGGTTATGAGAGTAAAATTATTTTTATCTATTTGTGTTTTTTTCCTTTTATGCAGCGTGTTCGCGTCCGCGGCGCTTGATCTCCAATTCACCACAGCTATTTCCCAGTCTCCCGATCCGGCAAGCGCGGGCAACGTTGTGACATTTACCGTCAGCTTCAGGACCACCGGCGGCGCGGTTACCAATTTGAAGATAATCGGCGGAGTTGACGGAACGCAGCTTTTCGATCGGATGTATGCCAGCATCGCCGCAGACAAAGTGAGAACAGACAGTTTCACCTGGACCGCAACGGCAGGTTCGCACACCGTGTGGTTTGAACTGGATCCGGGTCATACATGCGGTGATTCGAACTACGCGAACAACAGGATTGAGAAAGCAGTAACAGTTGCCGGTGGCACTCCAGCCGGGCAACCGGACCTCACGCTGACTGCTTTCCTTTTTCCATCAAAACCCAAGGCAAATGACGATGTGAATTTCGATATCATAATCTACAATAGCGGCAACGCGATGTCTAAAATGTGTGAGCTGCAGTTTATACAAGACGGAAGCGTAATAGCGACAAAAACTGTGCCTGGAATAGTTGCAGCAGGAGGAAAAATACCGAACCTCAACCATTGTCATATTAAGCAAACATGGAAAGCTGTCTGCGGAGCTCAAATAGAAATCAAAGTGGATTCCAATAATGTAAATGCAGAATCTAATGAAGGCAACAACAGCTGGTCGAATAAAATGAAGTGCGGCTTTACAATGATTGATCATCCTGACTTCTCCACCCCTGTAAATAAACAAGATCCGAACGGCCCGGACCTGATCGTTAAAATCATTAAGATTTATAAATCTCCATACGATTCCACCGGCAAAACAGCAACTGTGGAATTTGAAGTCTCGAATATTGGGAAAGCAGCATCGGTTCCCTGCAATATGACCGCGAAAAGAGGGGGAGTGGATGAAATGTATTTCGATGTTCCCGCTCTTGCCGCAGGGCAGTCTTATACAGATAAATTCGTCGAGGAATATGTTTGCAACGAGACGACAACTATGCATATAGATACGGACAATAAAAATGTAGAGATTGATGAAGGTAATAATGTCGTGAAGAAACAGATACTCTGCCTCAGTCCTTCAAAAAAAATCATTAACAATTTTAAATAAGACTCTCTCTGCATCTGAAAACAAATGTAATAAACTATTTTCCTTCACCGCTCGGAAAAACCGAGCGGTTTTTTTCAATATGTAATATGGATTACATTAAAGATATATTTTTCATGGTAACATTCTATCAACCTTAAACGGGAAGGAGTATTTGTTATGAGATTTAAAACGTTTTTAACTGTCGGAATCATTTTTCTATTTTCAAGCATGTTCGTGTCCGCAGCGCTGGACCTGGCGTTCGTAGGATCAATAACTCAATCGCCCGATCCCGCTACCACAGGCACGACTGTTACTTTTTCCGTAAGCTTCAGGACGAACGGCGGCGCGGTGACAAATATGAAGATCACCGGCGGTATTTTCGGAACGCAGCTTTTCGAACGCACGTATGCCAGCATCTTGGCGGACAAAGTGAGAACAGACAGTTTCACCTGGACCGGCGTCGCCGGTGACCAGGTTGTATGGTTCGAGCTGGATCCCGGCCATACCTGCGGCGACTCTGACTATACAAATAACAAGATTCAAAAACATACTTTTATCGCAAGCGCATCCGGCAAATACCCGGATCTCTCTGTGAATGCGACGTATGAAGCCTTCAATTTCAAGGAAGACGACAAAATCACATTCCATATCTATGTCAGCAATACCGGCGACACCTGGTCCGATCCGTGCAAATTGTGGTTGGTTCATTCAGGAGAAGGCGTAGCATACGCCGCGTTCGACGTTCCACAGGTACCCCAGGGCAGCATCTGGAATACAAATTATGATTGGACAGTCGATTGCGGAGCGCCGTTGATGCTTATTGTCGATGCGCTTCAAAAGATTGCTGAAACTAACGAAGACAACAACAGCTGGAAAAAAACTATGAAATGCGGACTTACCCTGATAGAGCATCCTGATTTATCCACCCCTATGAATAAGCAAGATCCTAACGGTCCCGATCTAATAGTAAAGATATTAAAAATTCATAAAGACGCATCCGATAGCACCGGAAAAACCGCGATTGTTGAATATGAAGTATCAAATAATGGAAAAGCGGCATCCATCTCCTGCATAATGAATGTTAAAAGAGGCGGAGTGCATGAACAAAACATTGTAATTCCAGCAATCGGTGTCGGACAAAAACATTCAGGCAGCTTCAATGAGGGATACGTCTGCAGCCAGCAAACGATATTGAAAGTTGATTCGAACTATCAGAACGTTGAAATCAACGAAACCAATAACACCGCGAAGAAAACAATCCTCTGCCTCAATTTATCGAAAGACGCTACGAAAAATCTTAAATAAGACTCTATCAGTATCTGAACACTGATGAAACAGATTAGATTCTTTCACCGCCCGGTTCTCCGGGCGGTTTTTTTATGATATGTAATGTGGATTACATTATAATAACGAATTTCATGTTAGCATTCTCTCAATCCAGTAACGGAAGGAGTAAAGGTTATGAATATTAAGACACTATTTTCAATTGGAATCATTTTTCTATTTTCAAGCATGTTCGCGTCCGCGGCGCTGGATCTCCAATTCACCACAGCTATTTCCCAGTCGCCTGATCCGGCAAGCGCGGGCGGCTCAGTGACATTTACCGTCGCCTTTAAAACGTTTGGCGGCGCGGTTACCAATATGAAGATAACCGGAGGAGTTGATGGAACGCAGCTTTTCGAGCGGACGTATGCCAGTATCTTGGCGGACAAAGGGAGAACAGACAGTTTCACCTGGACCGCAACGGCCGGTTCGCACACCGTGTGGTTTGAACTGGATCCGGGTCATACATGCGGTGATTCGAACTACGGCAACAACAGGATTGAGAAATCTATCACTGTAGTTAGCAGCATTCCTGTCGGGCAACCGGATCTTTCTCTGCGTGTGTCCTATTCACCGAGATATTTTGCAACAGGTAATCCTGTAACATTCTTACTAAGAGTTGACAACAAGGGCACTGCCCCTTCAGCCGCTTGTAACGCGGCGATCACGTTATACGATAATGTGTTGTTGCATCTCTACAATGTTCCGGCGATAGCAGTCGGCGGTCATTGGGAAGATACTTATTCATGGCCTGCAGGGTGCAGTGCGATAATAGCTGTCTGGGTTGACATCGGCTTCGTCAAGATTGTCAATAACGACTCGAATCCTGCCAATAATTTTTGGCATAGAAAGATGGAATGCAATGCTGGGAGACAAATACAAATAAAACCTTGACGGCATCGTAGAATAATTTAGTCTTTGCCATTCAGCTATTAATATTTTTGTTCTAAAGAAAGAAAACAGGGTTACAGAAACTATTAAAGTAATTATTCTGTAAAAACGTATAAGCTCTTCAATCGTCCGGATTTTTGAAATTCCAATGTTCGATTTCTTTTAAAAATTTATAATCAGTCAGGTCGAGATGCAGAGGAGTGATGGAAACATACCCTTCGTTTACCGCGACATAATCAGATCCTTCGATATGATCCCATTCTGCCTGTTCGCCGCCGATCCAATAATAAGTCTTGCCGCGCGGATCACGGATTTCGTCCACGTTCTGGCTGTAGCGGCGCACACCGAGCCTCGTCATCCTGTAGCCTTTGATGTTGCCGTCCGGGAGATTGACATTTAGAAGTGTCGGCTTAGGCAGCCTGCTTTCCATAACGGATTTTGCAATCTCGCCGCACCAGGGAGCCGCTTCGTCGAAATGCGTCGGCGGATTGCCGAACAAAGAGAAAGCGATGGACGGGACGCCGAGGATCGTCCCCTCGATTGCGGCAGCGACGGTTCCTGAATAAGTGATGTCGTCCGCCATATTGCAGCCGCTGTTGATGCCGCTGACGACGAGATCGGGGCGGTCTTTCATAATATTTACGACGCCCAGATATACACAGTCCGAAGGGGTTCCGAAGATTTTATAATGACGGTCGTCCATTTTTTTATAGCTTAAGGGCGCATTAAGAGTGAGTGCGTGGCTTATGGCGCTCATTTCTTCGGCAGGGGCGATTACGAAAACATCGCCTATCTTTCGCATCTCATCTGCAAGGGCGCGGATGCCCGTGGAATCTATCCCGTCATCGTTGGTAACAAGTATCTTGATCAATTGAATCGCATCAAGGAATATTAATGGTCGGGACGAGAGGATTTGAACCTCCGACCCCTAGCCCCCCATGCTAGTGCGCTACCAGGCTGCGCTACGTCCCGACCGGAGAGGCTTATATATCATCCGATTCCAATATTGTCAAAAGGTTCTTGAGCTGGGACTGAACGTCATCGAGGCGGTTTTTCAAGCTGGTGTCTCTGTCGTTCTTTTCCCGGGGTCCGGCGTGTTCGTCCGAGAGCTTTTTCTGCGCGCCTGCGATCGTGTATCCATCGTGATACAGCAGTTCTTTTATACGGAGAATTGTTTCCAGGTCTTTCTTTCTATAGAGCCGCTGGCCGGATTTATTTTTTATCGGTCTTAAAACCGGGAATTCTGTTTCCCAGTAGCGCAGGACATACGGCTCGGTCTGCGTATATTGGGCAACCTCCCCAATCTTGTAATAAAGACGCTCCGGAATCTTTATCATAATCCTGGAATTTCAATCAAGTTTTATTTATAAAATCCTTCAGGTAACTCGAAGGTCTGAATACGATCGCATTGTGGGATGGAATTTCGATCTTGTCTTTGGTAAGGGGATTGATGCCTTTCCGTTTGTTTTTCTTTTGAACTTCGAACACTCCAAAACAGGATATCTGGACTCTTTCACCCGCAACCAGGGAATCCTTGATGACCGAGATCAGTTCATCAACAACCGCTGCTGCTTCTTTCCTCGAAAGGCCTCCGTGAACGTTATAGACAACATCGGCCAATTCTTTTTTTGTCATTGCCCAATCAACCTATTTAATCACAAGTAAACAGCATTTCTTAAAGTATTATATGAAGTTTTTAGCGCAAATTCAAGGATTTTATTAAGCTTGACATAGACGGAGCGTCTAATAGAATCCGGTGAAGAGAGGTCAGATCGGACAATGGATAGAAAAGGATTCCTCATTCTGTTCACTGGTATTGGGATAGGGATAATAATCGGTTACCTTCTTGCCGTGATAATCGTTAGCGATAAAAACGCGAAAGAAACCGTTAAACCGGGTTTCGGATCAACAGTCGAAAATGAACTTGAAAAATTTATCGAGCAAAAGAAGGATGAACTTGCAAAAAACCCAGGCAATATCCAGGCGAGGATTGATCTCGCGAATATGCTGTTCGACCTCGGCAGAGACAGGGAGGCAGCTGAACAATATGTTTTAGCGCTTGTGAAACAACCCGACAACCTTAATATTCTCTCGGATCTCGGCGTGTGCTACCGGAGAATGAAGGAACCGAGGAAGGCGGTCGAATACTTCAACAAAGTCGTAGAAAAGGATCCGCAGCATTTGGTGGCTTGGTACAATATAGCGGTGACCAGTTTCTACGACCTTAAAGACATAAAAACAGCGAGAAACGCCCTTTACAAAGCGATGAAGATCGATCCGTTCTACGAAAGCGCCATCCGTTTGAAGGCAGCGCTGGACGCAGCTGAGCGGAAGTGAAATATGCAAAAATTCCTGATTATACTTCTCATACTATTCCTGGTTTACTTACTCTTCAAAAGTTGGATATATTCGCTAAGAAAAAAATTAGAGAAGCATTTCAATCAGACGATGGGCGGCAGTCAGAGAATGGTTGACAAGGGGAAGATGGTCAAATGCGCGCACTGCTCGACATATTTCCCGGTCTCTGTTGCGATAGAAAAAAACATCCGGGGAAAGCGGCTCTATTTTTGTTCGAAAGAGTGCCTGAAAGATTACAAGGATGCATAGAAACTGCGGGGATCTGGATATGAACCGGATCATTTTTTGAAGACATAATAATGTTGGATATGAATCAAAGCAGAAAAGATATTATCGAAGCGGGGGTAAGGCTCTGGTCCCGCTCGATGATTGCCGCGAACGATGGCAACATATCCGTTAAGATTGACGAAGAGAGGATACTCGCAACAGCGACGGGAGTGAGTAAGGGCTTTATGAACGAGGACGACATCGTCCTGCTCGACCTCGATGGCAATGCATTGGAAAAGGGAAAAAAGCCTTCATCTGAAATCCCCATGCATCTTGAAATTTACAAACGCCGAAGCGATATAAGGGCGATCGTCCATGCCCATCCATCCATCGCCACCGGTTTCGCCGCGGCGGGGATGCAGCTGGACAAATCCATCCTGCCCGAGGTCATCCTCACCCTCGGCAGTGTTATCTTGACCCCATACGGCACAACCGGGACGGATGAGCTTGCGAAGATTGCCGGCGAGGGCATCAAAAATCATAACGGTCTGTTGCTTCAAAACCACGGAGCCGTCACCGTCGGAGCAGATATCTGGCAAGCCTACTATCGGATGGAGACGCTTGAACATTTTGCCCGGATTACGCTCGTCACAAGGATACTCGGCAGGCAATCTATCCTGAGTGAAGAGGAGATCAACAAACTTTCTTCATTGGGCACGGCAGGGGAATACTCAATTTCTCCAACTGCTGAGAGCGAAGCCGATAAAAAGAGCGATAAATTTTTGATTTCCAGGGACGAATTGGTAAACTTGATCTACAAAGTTTTTAAGGAATTTGATAACAAGGAGGAGTGAAAGGTTATGACTATAACAGGGGAAGCCTTGGGATTGATCGAGACAAGGGGTTTCGTCGGAATGGTTGAGGCGGCGGACGCAATGGTTAAAGCCGCGAAAGTGACCCTTGTCGGATATGAAAAGGTCGGTTCCGGCCTCGTGACGGCGATAGTCCGCGGAGACGTGGCAGCCGTCAAATCCGCCACCGAAGCGGGGGCGGCTGCGGCGAGAAAAGTTGGCGAGCTGGTGAGCGTGCATGTGATCCCCAGACCGCATAAGAACCTTGAAGAAGTCCTTCCAATCGGAAAAACAACGGCCTAAGAATGCGTATCGGCAGAATAATCGGCAATGTCATAGCCACGCGCAAGGACCCGAAGCTTGAGGGAATGAAACTCCTTCTCGTCCGCCCGATTGACCTGGACGGCTCGGATACGAAAGAATATATCGTCGCTGTGGACACGGTTCAATCCGGGGCGGGGGAACAAGTGATCGTCGTGCAGGGAAGCTCCGCGAGGATGGCGCAGGGAATGGAAGATCGTCCTGTGGACGCATCAATCATCGGCATCGTGGACAATTACACGCTGGATTGAAAGCATTGGAGAGATGAAAATCGGACGGGTGATCGGAAGGGTCGTTTCCACCCGGAAAGACCCTCTATACGAAGGGAAGAAGATACTTCTCGTTCAGCCGATTTCCCCGGAAGGGAAAGATACCGGTAAACCTGTGGCGGCTCTCGATTCCGCCGGCGCGGGCTGGAAAGAGACCGTTTTATATGTCACCGCCAAGGAAGCCGCTTGGCCGTTTCTTCCGGATCACACACCCTCCGACTGTACAATCGTAGGGATAGTGGACGACATCAATCTGCCTAAAAAAACCGGAAATTAACGGCTCTCATTCGGACTTTTATAATGGCTTAACGAGACAGGATAAAAATGATAATAGGGGAAGTCATCGGAGATATCACGTCCACAGTAAAACATCCGAAGCTGCATGCGGGCAAGCTTCTGATCATTCAACCGCTTGATCTTGATTTCAAATTTCTTGGCGAGCCGTTCGTCGCGGTGGATTCCGTGGATGCAGGGATAGGCGACAGGGTGCTCGTAGTACTGGAAGGAAAAGCGGCGAGCAAGGCGATTGGAATCCAGCTGGCTCCTGTTGAGGCCGCCTGCGTGGGCGTGGTTGATGAGATTCAGCTTATAAAAAATAAATCTTAATTAATTCGACGGGATTTTATGAAAACATTACCTCGATTTGTCGCAGCTCCATATCAAAATGTAAAGCAGCAGTCTTCAGGTCTCCTTCCGTCAAAAAATCCGGATTATGACGCTAAATCGCAATCCAAACAATTATGCATTGCGCCTCATAATGGCGGCAAGACAAATTCGGAAGGTAAGGCGTTTTGCATTATAGGCAAAGATGAGCCGTGCGGGGGCTGTAGGACATGCCTCAGGTTCTGGTATTGATCGAAACCCGGCTATTTTCAGAATATTCACAAACATATCAGCGCTATAGCAACGGCTTGGACAATTTTTTGACAGGAAAATATTTCTGTATTCGAGATTACCTGGAAATCAGAATTCGAGATCACAAATTTTATTTTCCGCCTTCTTCAATAAGGACGGCTTTGAGAGTGAAATAGAATGTGGACCCTGAACCCAATTCGGATTCGATCCAAATTTTTCCTTCGTGCGCTTCGACGATTTTCTTAACAATTCTCAGGCCGAAGCCGGCTCCGTTCGTATCAACCACTTTCAAACGGACGCCGGGCTGAAATATTTTTTTATGGTCCTCTTCCTTTATGCCAATGCCGTTATCTTTCACTGCGAATTGATGCATATCACCGTTCCGAAGGTAGGAAACGCTGATTTTCAAAGACCGTTTTTTATCGCGGTATTTATATGCATTATTGATCAGGTTATAAAAAATCATATAAAGCCGGTCGGCATCCGCCATAACGACCGGAAGATCCGTCATTACAAGATAATTGTTCTTTAATTTCTTTTTTTGCATGAGATCGTTTGCAATCTGCGAGACTATGATTTTGGAATCGGTTGGAGCCTGTTTTTCAATTACTTTCCCGGAACGAGAGAGCTGAAGCATATCGTCTATGAAGTGGATGATACGATCCGAGTTTCGCTTGATTCCCTCGATGAATTGGTTCGCACCCTTTACATTTTGCTTTTTCAAAAAATCCTCGAGGACATGAGCGTAGCCGACGATAACACCGACTGGGTCTTTGAGATCATGGGAAACCGTATAAGCAAAGCTCTCGAGCTCTCGATTCTTTTCCTGCAGCTCCTGTGTCCGCTCTTTTATCGCTTCGCGGAGCTGTTTTCTTTCCCGCTGGAGCCGGCGGATACGCACAGCAATAATAATTACAATCAAAGCGGCGATTAAAACGGACATGAAAATGAGGAACCACAACTGCTTCCATATCGGAGGGACAATAGTAAATCTTATCTCGGCGATATTCTTTCTGGGATAGCTGTTATCCGGGAATACGCTTACCTGGAAGGAATATTTTCCCGCTCCCAAATAGGAATACGATTTCATTCTTTCATCAGTCAGCTGAGACCACTCCATCTCAGCAGGGTGCAGCCTGACCCTGTATTTTATTCTTACCGCCGGATTCAGATTAATGCTGTGATAACGAAATACAAAATTCCTGGAAGTGTGGGGAACTTTGATCGGTTTATTCAAATCCGCTTTTTCGCCGTCAATTAAGAAATCGTCAAAATATACAGGCGCTGCGTCCTTGGATTCAAAGCTCCTGCCATCATAATAAATTGATATTCCCTCAAGTAACCCGAACCAAAGGTTTCCCTCATTGTCCTTCAGGCAGGCTCTCGCGTTGCATTCATTGCCTATAAGCCCGCTTTGTTGGTTATATAAAGAAAATTTCCCTTCCCGGTAGTATTGGATTCCGTTTCCAGTCCCGACCCAAATGGTCCCATCATCGCCTTCGATTAAAAAATAAACTGTTCCGCTTTCGAAACCGTCTTCCACGCCGAACCGCTTTAATTCTCCGTTCTTCCAGATTACACTCAGAGAATCAATCCCGCCAATCCAAAGGTTTTCTCTGGAATCGAGCAAAATTGTCTCGATCGCGATCCTTGTGAGCCGTCCTTCCCTGGTAAAAGGATTAAGCTGCTTCCCGTCATAGCTGTATAGACCTCCCAGTGTGGCGATCCAATAGTCTCCTTTTTTATCCTGGATTATCTGTCTTACCATTGGATGCGCCAACTTGTTGTTATGCTTAAAAGGTTTGAATTGACCATCAGCGTAGATTGTTATTCCGTTGTCAGTTGAAATCCATAAGGCGTTTCTGTCATCTTTATAAATATCCCGGATTATCTGATGAGTAATGCCGTCGGCAGTAGTAAAGAGTCTTTGTTTTTTGCCATTCCAGTTTATTACACCGCTCATGGTTCCAAGCCATAATGAACCATCATCAGCCTCTACAATACTTCTGATCGAGTTTAAAGCTGTGTTACTGCCGAAAAGGAAATTTGACGGCGCCCGATCATCTTTATCTTTGAATTTATACAGCCCATTGCCGATAGTACCAACCCAAATAGCTCCTTGTTTATCCTGGATCAGAGACATTACGAAGCCCCTGATTGTCCCCGAGCCGGTCGGGATGTTATCGAACGGAGAGGCGATAAGCCTTCCCAGACCTCTGCCGTCATAGCCCAACCATATGTTAGAAGTTGAATCCAGATATAGGCAGCTGATCAGTGATCCTCGTCCGGTGAAGAAAGGCCGAAAAATATCATTTTCGAGAGAATAGATACCTGAACCGTATATCCCAATTAATATCCGTTTTTTATCGGGGATAAGAATAGAGGTAATATTATGTTTCGTGTTGAACAAAGGGTCCGTTATCGAAGACAGCTTTCCCGCTTTATAATAGTACAAACCATTATCAGTGCCTATCCACAACCGCTTGTTATATTTGTCCCATTCCAACTCGGTTATATGCAGCGAGGAATTGCCGATCTCCAGCTGATCTGTATTACCGTTAGAAACGATAAGGATAATATTTCCACTGGAAGCAAGATAAAATGTATTTTCACCACCGGTTATAAATCCAAGCTGACCGGAACCTGAAAACCTGCGATTCAATTTTGCGGTGGCTTTGCCATCCTTTATCTCTCCCCAGCCACCGCTACATACAAAATACACTTCATCCCTGGAGTTGATGTAAATATCCTGAACATCAGTGAATTTAGCGCCTGGTAATTCATAGTTGATGAATTTATTCCCATCATATTGGCATAGGCCGCGGCTTGTTCCGATCCAAATATTGCCTTTGCTGTCAACCTTCAAGCTTGAAACAATCGGTGAACTCAGACCGTCCTGGGAATAGAAATTACGGAATTCATATCCATTGAATCTCGCAAGGCCGTACTGAGTACCGATCCAAAGGTATCCTTTTTGATCCTGCGTGATGCAGTTAACCTGGCTTTGTGGCAATCCTTCAGTCAGGTCGAAAGTCTGATGAAGATATTCGGCCGGATATAGGATGTCCGTAAAATAAAGAAATACCGATGCAATTGATAATGCTACCAGGACTAATTTTTTCAATTCTGCATATCCTAAAAAGATATCCTAATCTTCCTTGTTTTTGCTTTCATCCTTAAGAATTTCATTGTAAAAATCTCCGGAATAATCGAATATCCCCCCCCAATAAGTATTAAAGAAATGGTCGGCTTTCGGTATTATCGTAAGCTTGATTTGTCTGTATGTCCTGGCCACGAACTGGGTAACCGCTTCCTTTATTCCGATCGATATTTTATCTTCTGATCCTACTATTATATGAATGGGGGCTTTTTTGTTGTTTATCCCCTCAAAATTACTAAATCCCTGCATATATCTTGTCGGGAATCCCACGAGGACCGAGCCGGCTACCCTTGCATCCTGAAGTGTGCTACTGAAAGCCGCTCCGGAGCCGTAGGAATAACCCCATAAAAAGATCCTCTTTGGCGTGATCTTCGGGTTATTCTCAAGAAACGTGATCGCTCCCTTTACGTCCTCATCTCCCTTTATGCCTTCTTCAAAGTCACATTGCGATTTGCCAGTGCCTCTGAAATTGAATCTTAAAATTGTAAAATCCTTATTTAATCTTTTTGTAAGTTCGAGGATAATCGGGATGTTCATATCTCCACCCCCTCCCGGATGGGGATGACAGATTATGATAGCCGGCGCTTCAATCCCGTCGCTGTTATAGCATAGAACACCTTCCAAAAGACAATCCTGTGCGCTACCGGATTTAAAAGTAACGTTTTCCTCAATGTGGTCTGCGGCTAGTCTATACGTAAACAGCGATACAAGACATACAAGGGCTAATAGGATGCTTTTAAGAGACATGACCATCTTCCTCCCGCCGCTATTTTACTATAAAAACAAACAAATGAGCAAGTAATCGGTAATTTTAAACATTATCTATCTGAAAACTCTGTTGCCGTTGGCAAGCCTGTTCGTTATTCCGCTCTTATCGAGATGTTCCAATATCGGAATAAGATATTTTCTGGAGATTCCGAGGAGATTTTTGAAATCCTGAAGACTTATTTCATTTTTATTACTTAATTCAGTCTTTAGATTCATTACTGCGGTTCTCAAATTTTCCGTATGGACGAAAATATCCTGGGTAACCCGCACAAGGTTGCCGTTTTCCGTCATATTTCTTGCAGCCTGTTTGATCATTCCTTCCGGAAGGGAAACCTGTTCGGATATTTCTTGAATCGTAGGTGGAGTAAGCCCGGCGGATTTAATGATTTGCTCTAAGCGAGCCTCCAAGTCCGATTTCCTCGCTTCAAAATCACGCTTAAAGTCAGGGAGAGCGTAATACTGGTTATCGGGAAGGAGCCTTTTTTCCGCTACAACAGAGCTCAGTATATAATCGACAAGCTGCGGTTCAAGCCTGTCACCGATCATCTCTATGATTTCACTTGCTGACAGACCGGGTTTCCGTGGATTTGCTTTGTGAAATTGTCTGATTATCAATATGCATTTTTCTCGCAATTCATCTGCCGTTGAAGTGTCTGCGTAAAGAAACGAAGGGGCAATCCGGATGATTCTGCCTTCGGTCCGTAACTCTGCCGTTATAGAGTTCAAATCAGCCGTATTTATTCCTGATGATGAACGCAGGTCTTTCAATGAAATACAGCGTATTCCATTTTCTTTAATAAGGCTGTAAATTGCTTCATTCCGGTTGTGTTCCAATTTTTCCGCTTGAACGGCGATCGCCTTAGCGGTTCTTTTTCCTGCTTTATTGAACACAACCACTCCTCCGCCGATTGTTTCAACGGGAGAAAGTCTTCTTATTATAAATCTGTCTCCGGGCAAGGTGAAAACAGGCTCATTGAAGATGATCCGGCAAGAACAGTTGGCGCCCTTTTTCGGTTTTACGGGGTCGAGGACAAGCAGCCTTGCATTCCTTTCCTGAGACAAGTGATAGAACTTGACATTTCTATTCCGCCCTACCACCTTCTCATAATCATCCAGCAGCTCTATTTTCGCTTCGATCTCCTTGCTATCGGAAAAATAATCCGTATTTGTCAGTATATCCCCGCGTTTCAGGCCGGCTTTGGACGCCTTATGCAGATTTAGAGCTGTTCTCTGTCCCTGATCAGCCAAATCCACCGAATTATTGAAAACCTGAATTCCGCGGATGGAAAATTTTTTTCTCGATGGAAAGGCTTCCACTGAATCGCCAAGACGGATCCGACCCTGAATCAATGAACCTGTAACCACGGTTCCAAATCCCTGTACAGTGAAAGACCTGTCCACAGGAAGCCGGAAAATATCCCCTGCCGCCGGTTCGATGAAACCCTCGGCGAGACGCAAAATTTCCCGGCGGAGCTCCTCTATTCCCTCGCCGTTCCTGCTGCTTACGGGGAGTATTTTTGCGTTTCCAAGAAATCCTCCGCTCATGAAATCTCTGATCTCTTCCATCGTGGCTTCAAGCATGGTTCCGTCTGCGAGGTCCTTTTTTGTGACCGCGATTACACCATGCTTTATGCCAAGGAGCCGGCAGATTTCATAATGTTCTATCGTTTGCGGTTTGATTGATTCGTCAGCTGCTATGATCATAAGAACGGCATTTACGGTTCCAGTCCCCGCAAGCATATTCCTGATGAACTTTTCATGCCCAGGAACATCTATAAAATGTACGGTGGTTTTATTGTCTTTCAGATACGCATAGCCAAGGTCTATCGTGATGCCCCGCTTCTTTTCTTCATCGAGCCGGTCTGTGTCCGTGCCGGTCAGCATTTTGATAAGAGCGGTTTTGCCGTGATCTATGTGCCCTGCAGTGGCGAAAATACAATTATTCATAAGTATCTTTCCAGGGTTATTCGTTAATTACCGTTCCAGCTTTTGCAATGTCAGCATTCAGGATATTTGGAAAGCACGGCGGCGGGATCGAAGTGGCGCGTTGTTTGTCAGATGATCTGGCTCAAACCCTCGACCGCCATTCTTATGCGCATCTTCCTGGCTTTATGGTTCTCGGATTTTCTGCGGTTTAGGTAATTTACGGCTCGGCGGAAAAGCAGATCGAGCCGGTAATCGTTTTTATCCGGATCGTGGTGGAAGAGCACAAGCTCTTCCACGTCAGCGGCTATCGCAAGGTCTATTCCGGCAACGAATGTCGAATGCCCCCATCCAACGTGCGAAGGCTCATTAATCCCCTCGTATTCTTCCGGTGTGAACATCGAATCGTATACAAGAATGTTCGCCTTTCTGGAAAGATCAAGCAGGTTTTCGTCCATTTTATCTGGATAATGTTCCGTATCGGTGGCATACACGAATTTTGTGCCTTTTTCTTCGATCGCAAAACCAAAAGATCCCCCCGGGTGGTTCAAGGAACAGGGTGTAACTTTCAATCCTCCTGCTTTTATAATATCTCCATGACGCAGGTCGTGAAATATAAGATGAGCGCCCATTTCCCCCAGCTGTACAGGAAAATTGGGTGATGTTTGCTGCGCTTCCAAATATTCTTCCAGGCTTCCGCCGACACCCCTGAACCCGTAGATATCGAAGGTGTTCGTTTTATAAAAACCGGGACTGAAGAACGGAAATCCCTGTATATGATCCCAATGCCCGTGAGAAAAAAATATCGTCGCCCTGCATTTCTGGAGCCCTCCGAAACCCTGCTGCACCATCTCTCTGCCCAGCGCTCTTATGCCGGTGCCGCTGTCGAGAATTATTACTTCACCTGTAGTGCTGCGGACCTCGATGCAGATCGTGTTTCCGCCGTACTTTTTAGTGCTGAAATCTTTTGTGCTCGGAACGGGGATGCTACCCCTCACGCCCCAATACCTGATTTCCATACTTAATTATTTAACCTTATAGTAAAGCCAAGTCATACGAAGACGTAATTTTCAATTATTTCGTCCTGTTAGTCAATCAAAACCCCGCCGCCATTGATATCAAGCGTAGCGCCTGTTATGAACGTCGCGAGATCTGAACAAAGAAAAACTATAGGACCTGCAATCTCCTCCGGTTCCGCAACCCTTCCGAGCGGGATTTTATCTATGATATTATTCCCCTTCTCTTTCAGGGCGGCAGAGGACATTTCCGTATTCACCCAACCTGGCGCGACTGCATTCACCCTGATGTTATAGGAAGCTAGCTCGACGGCAAGAGATTTGGTCAGTCCCAAGAGAGCGGATTTTGTGGCGGCATAATGGGAATAAAAAGCTTCTCCGCGCCTGCCGGCGGATGAGGACACATTGATAATAACACCGCTGCCGTTGGAGCGCATCAATTTCGCCCCTTCCCGGATGCAATTTACGACGCCCACTAAATTTGTTTCGAGGGTATCGTGAAGCTTCGAATCGGTCATCGAAATAATGGGAGCCATCGTCCAGACGGCGGCATTATTGACCAGGATATCCAATTTGTCATAAAAGCTTTTTATTTTCTGAAACATTTTTTTTACTTCGTCGGGTTTGCCGACATCAGCTTTTATCGTAAGAACATCCTCCACTCCCGTCATTTTTTTAATCCTATTAGCCACCGTTCTGGCTTTTGATTGACTTTTACTGTAATTCACTATCACTGTTGCGCCGGCTTCCGCAAGCATTAAGGCCGTTGCGGCTCCGATGCCCCGCGAGCTCCCGGTAACTAATGCGACTTTGCCTGTAAGATCAATCATTGCCATACTCCTTATACATCAAGTAAGCGTCTTGTCCGTCATTATAATAATTTCGGATGTTTTTAACAATATTAAAATCGAATTTGAGATACAATTTCATAGCACTATCGTTAGTAATACTTACGTGTAATAAAATGCCTTTAGGTTTGTGTTTCTCGACTTTCCCTATTCCTTCGAATAGGAGTATATGTCCCAACCCCTTTCCGCGCGCGGAGGGTTGAACATCAATCGTCATTAACTCCCAGACTTTGAATCCGATTTCCGAAAAGATCAGAAATCCGAGAAAATCGGCCTTGCCGCGTGTCATACAGAGGGTGATAGAATTATAATTATATATAAAATTCTTCAATGTAGCCTGGCTGAAAACCTGCTCCGGAGGAAAGCAAATCCTTTCGAGCTCCTCCATCAATATGAGATCCTTGTGCGCGAAGTTTCTGATCAGAATTTTCTCAAAAATACCTGCATTTAATGGGGGCGGAATGTCAATCATTTTATCAATCTAACTCATGTGTTCAACTCGATTCACTGTTTAAATATTATTCGCGCTAAAATACGACTGAATAATAACTATGTTACCTAAAATCTCTTCCTGTGAATCATTCCTCGAATAACGTTTGCTGCCCGAGGTCTTCCAGCAGCTTCTTCCGCCTTTCCCCTCTGCCAGCGGTTTTCGAGGATCGAGACTGCCTGCGGCCGGAAGTAAAAGATGGAAGCATCTTGCGAACCGATTTCAGCCTTTCCACGGCTGTCATATCTATCTTGAACTTGATTGCGAACAGATCAAAGGCGTTCGCGATCTGTGCCCATTTTATCAATTCTCTTTCATAAAAGATGATCTCGTCGTCATACGCTCTGTGGGGAATGACACCTTTCTCGAAAAGATCACGGATCACCTCCGGCTCGACGCTTAAAAATGCCGCTGACAGCTTATAATCCATCTGTTCTCCGAGATCCTCGTCCTCGCTCGTAAAAACGAAACTGGTCAGAAGTTCGCGCCGAAGTCCCTCGGGATCTATCTTCTGGGCTTTGAGCAGGTGATCGGCAAAGCTATCGCCCTTGAAACATTTTACCTGAGCCAATTCGAGCAGCCCGTTGAAGTCGCTCGGAAAAACTCTGAGGTAAGCTTCAAAAACTTTTTCGGCCTCAGCGTATTTCTTGAGGTTGATTAAAACATCCCCATAGTTAAAGTACGGTTTGGGTTCGTCCGGCTCTGATAGTTCCAGCCATCTTTTAAAAGCCTTCTCCGCTTTTTCCAGTTCGCCGAGTTCCCTGTGGCAGACGCCAAGCAGCGCAAAAGCCTCTTTGTTGTCGTCATTCAGGACCAATATTTTTTCAAGCAGGTCCTTGGCGGGAATATAATACTTGTCCTGAATATCGCCACGGGCTTTCCTTAGCAGAATTTCCACTTTTTCCCTGAGACTTTTATTGCTAAGGCTGTATTCCGGATTATAGAAATCCAACCTGTTCGTAACTATCATAGCATAATCGAAGTCCGAGAGCTTGCCGCTCCTTGACCTCTCGATCCCCACTTTGATTTTCAAAAAGAAGTTCTTCAGTTCATCTTCGAGCTGGTTTTTTTTGGCAATTTCATAATCCTCGATCTCGAAAATGTTTTTTTCAGCGGTCCAATCGCTTAGGTTATCGAGAAGCGTTTTGTAGAACAACGCGGTCATTTTCGTTTCATCGGTAACCGGCAGGAGCATTTTGACTCTGTTGGCTCTGCCGAGAGCATAATATGCGCATCCTAAGGCTACTCTGGGTTTGTCTTTCAGAGATAAAGATTCTATTTCGATATTCAGGATATCTACCCTGCACTTGGTGTTAGAATTGTCCATTATAAATAGAGATAAAAGTTATGAACTTTCCAGAAGCTGCTGGAGCTTATCTTTTAGCCGGCCCATTTTGGGATCGTCGAGTTTGAGAAATTCGACGCCGATCTGGATTTCCTGTGCATCATCATTTTTTGAAATCCATTTCACTTTGCCTTCGATTTCCACTATCTCGCGGGTCCCTTCCAATTGAAACTGAAGGTTGATCATTTGCTCCTCGCGCAAACCGATATCCTTCTCCACCTGAAGGCATAGCCCACCGAGAGATATATTCTCTGTCACAGCTTTTACGAAATGATCCAGGCTCTTGTACTTGAAAACGACGATAAGCCTTTTTATTAATCTTTGATGACGTCTCTTTTCAGTTCCCATCTTTCCCCGCTCCCTCGGATTTATTTTTCAGATCATAAACACACCTGAAACCGACATCCAGTTTCTTCGTGTCAGCCGGCAGCCCATAACGGGATGTGACGCGGGATTGGAACTGCGGATGGTTGTAGGAACCACCCTTGACAAGTTGATATCCTTTTTTAAAATCCGGCTCAAGATCCATTTTCGGGTTATCACTAAACGGAAGGTACGGATCAGTCGTCCATTCCATAACATTTCCACCCATATCGAAACAACCATACGGGCTCATATCAGTGTAGAACCATCCCGCAATTGATGGGCCGATAAGGTTCGCTTCCTGGCTGTTTGCGACTGATTTCAATATCCAGGACGCTGTAAATGACAGATTGCTATTGTCACCCCAGGGGAACAATGTGTTTTTTCCGCCTCTTGCCGCGCCTACCCATTCCGCTTCGGTAGGCAATCTTCCCTTTCTCCAATTCGCGTAGTCCACGGCATCCTGATACGTAATACCTACAACCGGTTCGAAATCTTTTAGCAGCTGGTAGGCTTTTCCGATCCATTGATCCGGAGCGGGATGATTGGTTGCATCAATAAATTCCTTGTACTGACGATTCGTGACCTCGAATCTGTCCACATAGAAACCATCTATGCTTATTTTATGCTGGGGATATTCCGGGACAAATTTATCTATTATCCATTTATAATCTGATGAAAGGTTTATAGCATCGTTTTCATTGATACCAAGGCTCACCTCGGCGGCAGGTACATAAACCTTAGAACCGATGTAAACATCTTTCGCAATCCAATATTGATAAACGTAAAGGCACAAGCCGATCAAAACCACAGCTAAAACCAATTTGACTGTAAAATGTATAAAAGTATTAAAATATTCCAATGCCATGCTGACGAGAACAAGCAGAAGGCTCAGCAACCCTGCAAGTACTGTAAGTTCCCAGATAAGCGTTTTATAACTGCCCAGACGGATTATCTCATTTTTTAAAGTGATCTCCTGGCTTCCGGATGTAAAACAGTTGATAAGGTTTTGAAGTCCGATGCGCGATAAAGTGAACATCACAAGCGTAATACACGGGAAAAGAAAAGTGTTATAGAACTTGCCTACAAAAAGCGACAGCAGGAGAACATAACCGAAAATCGGGATGTGTGTAATTCCCAGAGAGCTATTATCCTCGAGGATTGGAATTATGAAAAGACCACCGATGACTGCGAACCAAAATACGTACCAGTCTCTGTATTCGATGACGGTCTTGAAATCGTAACCCCTGTCTATTCGCATATACGTCATCAGCCAGCCCACGAATCCGGTAAGAATGGAGACTATCAGCACATATTCGAAACCTTTGGATTTAACTAATGATGATGTATGAGAAAAAGTTACGTAATAAGCGAGGATCGGAAGCAACGCCGATGCCAGTCCGCTGAACCACTTCCAATATGCGATGAATCCGAAAAGAATCGCTTGACAAAATAACAAAACAAGAAGAGTTACCTCGTTAATCCCGGATACTTTAATGTTAAAGGGGAAGAGCAAAGCGAAGACCGCGGTCCAGATTGCGATCAAGCTATGGCGAAAAATCTCCGATTCCCTGAATCCCGGGAGTTTTTTCTTTTTCTCGAAAACTTCCTTGCGCCGCTCAATCCTAACCCTCCGGCGTTGCGCTTTCGCGTTCCTATAGGATTCTCTCAAGCCGTGAGATATATCTTTAACTGAAGTCGCAAATTTTTCGCCGAATGTTTCCTTCTTAAATTCCTCCGATGGGAGAATTATCTTTATTTTACCTTCAAGGGCGTCCGAAAATTGACGGGCGTTTTCCCACCTGTCGAGCACGCTTTTAGAGAGCGCTTTGATAATAATATAATTCAATTTTTCCGGGATATTAAGAAGAGGTGGCGGTTCGTTATTAATGATCTGATATTCCAATCCGCCTGATGTGAAAGGCGGCATACCGCTTAAAAATTCGTATAAAACAACG